>X84_Common_Chiffchaff__coassemble_30_pt1 | contig 20999 bp, 17 predicted proteins | sample X84_Common_Chiffchaff__metabat2_high_PE_001 | metagenome-assembled genome bin X84_Common_Chiffchaff | reverse complement strand
CCTAGGTTGACTTAATAGCGTAACAAATTTGTCAACCTAGGTGATGACTTTAACAAGTAAACGTCTGAGAGCTTTCGACAAGTTCTTTCGCGCGGACTACGGATTGAAAGTAAATTTCTAAGGAATTTCTATATTCAGCTTCATTTTTATTAGGGTTATTTAGTTTGCACAGATCGTTCCACAACCGTTTTTTTATAGCATAATCCTCGCTTAATTCCTCATGATTTTTATAGACAATAAAGTCATAAACCGCATCTTTTAAATAGTTATCAATATATTGCTTAGTTGCTTTTTCTCCTGAATTAATTAAATCATTTTTAGTTTTTTTATTGATATTAAAATCAGTAACGCCAATAGTCTTGCTTATTGGAATAAAAATAGTTTGCATACTATGAAAACGGGCCTTAGTATTGTCCGAGATTAGATTATAAAAAAGTTCTTTCACATAGTCTGTTATCAATGGGCTTGCTGCTGGAGTTTTATTAGGAGATGCCCAGAAAGAGCGGATAGCTTCTGCCTCGGTATCCATACTATCTAGGCGCAGTCCTAGTACACCAGGATTGATAGATTTATTGTTTGCTAGCCCATAGTAGCCCATTGGCCAGTATTGAGGATGGGTAAATACTTCTATTGAGTAGTTACTTAATACTCCACCATCTACATAACGAACTAGGGTTTTATTTTTTTTCTGCTCGGCCGTAGGTTGCCAAATCATTTTTTGTGTTTCTGGGTCAATATAGCGTGTACGATAAACCCCAGGAATACTCATACTTGCTAATACCGCATCGGCTATGCGCATCCTACCCGTGCTTTTTTTTCCATAACCTAAGGTGTTTATAATTTTTTTATCAAAGTCAGTGACAGTAACTAATAAGTCTTTGAAACAATAATTTACAGATTGTTTAGCTTTTTTTTGATGTAAGTCATCAAAAGTTGCATGTTCGGTTTGCAATTTTTGCTTTACAATCTTTTGTACCCATTGATGGAGTTTCTTACCTAAGTAATATCCTTCTTTGTCCCATAAAAGGGTTTTTAGACTTTTAATAGGATTTATTATCTTTCCCAACAAACTATTACCGCCTTCATGGTCTTTAAATTCTTCAAAATTTACTGTTTTAATCTCAGCTTCTATTTCTTCTGGGGTATAGTTTAAAGCTACCATCAAGGCGAACATAGCCCCTGCCGAAGTTCCTACGACCCATTCAATATTTTTTAGTAAATTCTGTTTGTCAAGTACGCGTAAGGCGCCGGCGTAGGCGAGCCCTTTTATACCCCCACCATTAAATACTAGGGCTTTAATAGATGGTTGTGGAATGGGGATAATTATTTTTTTAATTTCTTCAGAAGAGTCCATTTTTCTATCCATTTTTTTGAAAGTAATATGTTTATATTTAAGAACTAAATAGTTATTTATTCAAGTCCCTAATTCTAGGGCATGTTATCAATTATTTTAACTAAATACAGGTAAACTTGATTTTAATTCCTTATTTTTCAGTTCTGCAAAAAAAGTTTAGCACTAAAATAGTTTTATCGGGGTAACAAAATATGGGTTCTTAGCAAAAAATAGGACTATCTAGATTATAGGGTATAAAGCTTTACAATTGGCAGCTAACTTTTGTATTGTTAGCCGATGTTTAGTGATAAAAAACTTCTTACTTTGCTGGAGCCGTACCCAGAATCCCAGTTTTTGGTGGCCTACAGCGGTGGACTTGATTCACAGGTATTGCTCTATGCATTGTCTCGTATATTACCAAAGACCCGCTTAAGGGCTGTTCATATTAATCATGGTTGGCATGTTGATGCAGCGCGATGGGCAGAGACGTGTAGACAAACTTGCTCGTCGCTAGGAATGTTTTGTGAAGTAATTACCGTGGATACGCAGCCGAAGAAAGGAAAAAGTCTAGAGGCTTGTGCTCGACAAGCACGTTATGCGGCAATGGCAAAATTAGTCCAAGCGGAGGATTGTTTGTTAACAGCGCATCACCGTGATGACCAAGCTGAAACTTTGTTGTTGCAATTATTGCGTGGTGCGGGTCTTCCCGGGTTAGCGAGTATGTCCCGGGTTATGTCTTTTGGAACAGGGTTGCTGGTTCGGCCTTTGCTTGATTTTACACGGTTGGAACTACAAGCCTATGCTGAACAACGACAACTTACTTGGATAGAAGATAGCAGTAATACGGATTTACGTTTTTATCGTAATTTTGTTCGGCATCGAGTACTACCTCTGCTTCAACAGCGTTGGCCCGCATCTAGTAAGACGTTAGTAAGAGTGGCTGAACATGCTGCAGAAGCACAACAACTTTTAGAGGAATATGCGCATGAGGACTGGCTAAAAGTTCGGGAGCCTTTATCGAATAGACTTGTTATTTCTCGCCTGCTTGATTTAACTCCAGCGCGCCGGCGTAACTGTTTACGCTATTGGTTGAAACAGTTAAGTTTTTCTTTACCTAGTCAAATGCAACTACAGCAAATCGAATTGTTATTGAAAAGTAAAAGAGACGCAAATCCCGAAATCAATTGGGGAGATTTTCAGGTTCGTCGTTATCGTGATTTTCTGTATGCACTTGTATTAAAAAAAGAAAGTAAACTTTCTCATTTGGATATTTCTTGGGATTTAAAACAAGCGCTAACATTGCCTACAGGGAATTTTTTAACTGTAGATAGAGTAATCGGTAATGGAATTGCTTGTGATAGGCTAAGAAAAAAATCAATTTCTATTGGATTTCGTCAAGGTGGAGAAAGATTTCATGTACAGGGCCGTCTTGGTTCACATCCATTAAAAAAGTTATTTCAAGAATGGGGTATTCCTCCGTGGCAACGCCAAGAGATTCCTTTGATTTATTACGAAGAAAAATTAATTGCCGTTGCGGGGTATGGGGTAAACCCGAATTTTCTAGCCAATAGCGATGAATTAGGGTATGTAATTAGCATTAATTAGTTTTATAGCCTTTGCTTTTTCGATGCTCAAATAGGGAAGAGGGCATCGAGTTAAAGCTGGTATTTTTACTAGATGCCAATAAAAACATTAGATATGAGGACTTAAGAAAGATTTAAGCTGTTAATGGTGGTGATCTTTGTCTTTATTGAAAAAATTATGAAGTTCTTTTTCAGCCTGGTCTTTAGCAATACCATATCTTTCCTGAATTTTCCCAACCATTTTTTCTTTGTTCCCTTTGACCTGTTGCCAATCATCATCCGTCAGTTTAGCCCATTTTTCGCGAAGTTTACCTTTGATTTGCTCCCATTTACCTTTTAGCTCATCATGGTTCATTACTATCTCCTTATAGGGGTACATTTTTTAGAGGGTGTATTTAATTGCATGATGTTGGCCAACAAGCACCGTTTTTCTGTGTTGCGTTACTCATATACACTTAAGTACGCTCCGTTACACTACTCGAAAACAACGCTTTTTGTTTCATCCTGGCACAATTGGATACACCCTCTTAACTTGGAAGTATAAAACCTACTATCTATTATTTTTATTTATCTAAATAAGTATAGACGAAATTTATTGCCGTACAATAAAGATGGTTTTTTAGTTCAAATTTCAAACCGTGTAAAAATAATCCCGCATTTAATACGGGATTACCAACAACAGAAATAGGTTAAGCCGATTTAGTCTTATCTTTTTCTACTTCAATAAGATGAATAGTAAATAGCAGTGTTTGGTTAGGCCCAATAGCCTTGTCAACACCATGTTCACCGTAGGCAAGTTGAGGCGGGATAGCTACTTCAAATGTGGAGCCAGGTTTCATCAATTTCAAAATTTCAGTCCAGCCAGGAATCACATTATTAATAGGAAAGGTTACAGGAGCTTTTGATTTATCAAAAACAGTTCCATCAATGAAACTACCTGTATAATCCACTTTCACCATGGAGTTATCTGTAGGGCTTGGGCTTGTACCGTTGCCAGGGCTAACTACTTTATACTGAAGGCCGCTTTGAGTTGTTATAATGCCCTGTTTATTTTTGTTTGCTGCTAAATAGGCATCGCCTTCCTGCTTATTTTTTACGCTTTTCGTTTTAAATTCAGCTTCTTTTTTAGTGATAAGTTCTTGTTGAAAGTTTTTCAAAATATCCACCATTTGTGCTTGTGATAATCGGGTTTTTCCTTGCTTTGCATCTTTTAAACCTTGCTCTAATTTCTCGGGATCGACATCTATACCTTGTTCTTTAAAATTCTCGCCAAGATCAGCGCCGATACTATAGCTTATGTCAGCTTTGCTGAGAGCACTGTTTGTAGCTTTTACAGAAGAGTTAAGTTGATTAACGCCTGAGGGAGAGGTAATCTGTGCAGCTAGTGTAGCAGAACCAAGGAATAAGCTAGCCGCGAGGGTAGAAAGGGCGCATAATTTTGTCATTGAGTTCTTCCTCATTGGGAATGAGATAAAAACGGTTATATTGCCTTTATACCGCCTATATAGCAAGGCACAGAAGTGAATTAAGAATAAACTAAAAACCATGCCGCTTTCTAAAAAAGAATTTGATGTCATCGTGGTCGGTGGTGGTCACGCCGGTACCGAAGCTGCCTTAGCCGCGGCGCGTTTAGGCGCAGCCACACTTTTATTGACACATAATATAGAGACCTTAGGTCAACTTTCTTGTAACCCTTCTATTGGTGGAATTGGTAAAAGTCATTTAGTAAAGGAAATTGATGCTTTAGGTGGAGTGATGGCCGTAGCTACCGACCAGGCAGGAATACAATGGCGTACGCTAAATGCAAGCAAAGGTCCTGCGGTGCGTGCAACTCGCGCGCAAATGGATCGCAACTTATATAAACAAGCGATTCGTACTGTTTTAGAGAATCAAGCTAACCTACTTATTTTCCAGCAGGGTGTAGATGATCTACTTTGGGAAAGTAATCGTATAAAAGGTGTTATTACACAAACAGGTATTTGTTTTTATGGTAAGACCGTGGTATTAACCGCGGGAACTTTTTTAGCGGGCAAAATTCACATAGGTCTTCAACAAGCACAAGGCGGACGTGCTGGCGATTCTGCTGCCATGCATCTGGCTGAACGATTACGCCAATTACCACTTCGAATTAATCGTTTAAAAACAGGGACGCCTCCGCGTCTTGATGGGCGGACTATTGATTATAAGCAATTACTCGAACAGCCCAGTGACTTTCCTCTACCTGTGTTTTCTTATGGTGGTAGGGTAGAACAACATCCTACCCAGATCAGTTGCTACATTACCCATACCAATGAAACAACCCATGCGATCATTCGTTCTGGTTTGGATCGTTCTCCTATTTACAGCGGAGTAATAGATGGTATAGGACCACGTTATTGTCCATCGATTGAAGATAAAGTAGTACGGTTTGCGGGTAGGCAAGCGCATCAAATTTTTCTTGAACCAGAAGGACTTAATACGCATGAAGTGTATCCGAATGGAATTTCTACGAGTTTACCTTTCGAGGTACAAGTTGAATTTGTACATAGTATCAAAGGTTTAGAGCAGGCGCATATTACTCGTCCAGGTTATGCGATTGAATATGATTTTTTTGATCCGCGCGATTTACTTCCTTCGCTCGAATCACGCATTTTAGAAAACTTATTTTTTGCAGGTCAAATTAATGGGACAACAGGTTATGAAGAAGCGGCGGCGCAAGGATTAATCGCAGGTTTAAATGCGGCGCGAAAAGTGCAAGAAAAAGCGGCTTGGACGCCGCGTCGTGACCAAGCCTATATTGGCGTTTTGATCGATGACTTAATTACACAAGGAACGTTAGAGCCTTATCGCATGTTTACGAGTCGTGCCGAATATCGTTTATTGCTTCGTGAAGACAATGCCGATTTACGCCTCAGTGAATCGGCCTATAACTTGGGTTTAATTGACGAAGTGCGTTGGCAGACAGTATGTGTTAAACGTGAGATGATAGAAAAAGAACAACGGCGTTTACAAAAGCTTTGTGTTAGGCCGCAAACATCAGCAAGTGCTGGCGTAGAAGTTTATTTAAAACAAGCCTTGACGAAAGATTATCGAGTTTCTGAATTGTTAGCGCGTCCCGAATTGAATTATAGCGATCTAATGAAAGTTGAAGGTTTGGGTCCAGGTGTTGCGGATGCTCAGATAAGCGAACAAATTGAAATTCAAGCAAAATATCAAGGCTATATTGAACGACAATTAAATGAAATTCAGCGTCAAACGCGCATGGAAGCAATTTCGTTACCGGTCGATTTAGATTATAGCGCCGTTAAGGGATTGTCTAACGAAGTGCGAGAAAAATTAAGCCAACATAAGCCGTTGACTTTAGGCCAAGCGTCACGTATTTCAGGCGTCACACCGGCCGCAATCTCATTATTACTTGTGTACATAAAGAAGCGTTAGACAAAGTTATTTACTAAAAAAATGATGCCTATTTCTAAAATTTTTAATTTTTCTGTTCCTGATAAGCCAAATCAACGTTTGCGTTTGGGCAATCTACAGCATGATAGTATTGCCCTTGTTTTAAGTGAGATAGCGAAAAAACAGTCCGGTGTTATTTTAGCGATAACGCCTGATACGCAGTCAGCGAATCGATTGGAAGGCGCCGTAAAATTTTTCTCGCCGGAGTTGGTGGTATTAAATTTTCCGGATTGGGAGACCTTGCCCTACGATCATTTTTCACCGCATCAAGATATTATTTCACAGCGTTTATTAACCTTAACACAGCTTCCCACCATAAAACGTGGAATATTATTAGTTCCTATTACAACGTTGATGCAACGACTTCCGCCGCTAAGCTACATTCAAGCAACAGGCTTAGTGATTCAATGTGGTGAAGAGCGGCGTATCGACGACATGCGCCAAGGGTTACAAAAAGCAGGTTATCACAATGTTTCTCAAGTAGTGACACGTGGTGAATTTGCCGTACGTGGTTCTATTCTAGATATCTTCCCGATGGGTAGTGATACACCTTATCGCATCGATTTTTTCGATGATGTCATCGATAGTATTCGTCAGTTTGATCCAGAGTCGCAGCGTTCTACAGAAAAGCTAGAGAAAATTGATCTACTTCCTGCTAGGGAATTTCCTTTATCAGAACTGGCGATCAGTCAATTTAGACAGCAATGGCGTGAAAATTTTATTGGGAATCCATTAAACTGTCCGCTTTATGAAGCGGTTAGTCGTTCTTATGCCCCAGCAGGAATTGAGTATTATCTTCCCTTATTTTTTTTACAGACGCAGTTGTTACTCGATTATTTACCCAGTGCGTCTTTAATTGTAGAAATAAACGATGTTTACCACGCAGCCCAGCGTTTTTGGCAAGAAATTAGCCAGCGTTATGAACAACTCAGACACGATATAGAACGGCCGATTTTGGCGCCGGAAAAATTGTATGTTGTTTTAGACGAGCTATTTACAACGCTTAAACAATTCCCACGCATTTTATTGCAGCAAACTCAATTAACAGCTGAATCCAATCGCTATAATTTTCCTGTAAAGACCTTTCCAAATATTGCGCTTGATCATAAATTGGAACAGTCGTTAGCCAGGCTGCAATTTTTTTTAAATGAATTTTTATCTAACGAAGAAGCGCGCGTTTTATTTTGTGTAGAAAGTGCAGGGCGACGCGAAGTATTACTAGACCTTTTAAAAAAGTTGTCTATTCAACCAAAACGTTGTGAAACATGGCATGCGTTTTTACAGGCATCCGATCCGATCCATATTACTATTGCACCATTAGAAGAAGGTTTTTATTTATCTCACCCTCCTTATGCATTAATTACCGAGTCTCAACTTTTTGGCCAGCAACAGGTTATACAACGGCACCGTAAAACAAAAAGTGGTGATAGCCAAGCCATTGTTCGAAATTTGGCAGAATTAAGTTTAGGTAGTCCCGTTGTCCATATTGATCATGGCATAGGTCGTTATCGTGGTTTGCAGCATATCAAAATTGGCGAAGAAGAAAGTGAATTTTTGATTCTAGAGTATGCAAATGATGCAAAGCTGTATGTTCCCATTGCCTCGCTTGATTTAATTAGTCGTTACAGTGGCGGGGAATCTGAGCATGCGCCTTTACATCGTTTAGGTTCCGATCAGTGGGAAAAAGCAAAACAAAAAGCGGCTGAACAGATGCATGATGTTGCGGCGGATCTACTCGATGTTTATGCACACCGCGAAGCAAAAAAAGGGTATAGTTTTAATCAGCCTGATGCGAATTATCATGCTTTTTCGCAGCAGTTTGCCTTTACTGAAACCGCCGATCAAAAGCAGGCTATTGAACAAGTTGTTAACGACATGACTTCTGAAAAACCAATGGATCGGTTGATTTGTGGTGACGTCGGTTTTGGGAAAACTGAGGTAGCGATGCGCGCTACTTTTTTAGCGGTTGAATCGAACAAACAAGTCATTATTTTAGTGCCGACCACCCTATTAGCACAGCAACATTATCAGAATTTTAGCGATCGGTTTGCAGAATGGCCCGTGCAGATCGAAATGATTTCACGTTTTCGTTCAGCAGCGGAACAAAAAAAAATTCAGGAACGTTTAAAGTTAGGTGCTATTGATATTCTTATTGGAACGCATAAATTATTAAATAAAGAGTTAGTTTTTCCACGTTTGGGTTTATTAATTATTGATGAGGAACATCGATTCGGTGTGCAGCAAAAAGAACGGTTAAAATCCTTACGCTCTGAAGTCGATATTTTAAGTTTAACCGCGACACCGATTCCTCGTACGCTACATATGGCTTTCTCAGGTTTACGAGAACTATCCATTATTGCTACACCACCAGCAAGGCGTTTATCGATTAAAACCTTTGTGCAAATGCGTAATACGAGTTTAATGCGCGAAGCGATTTTGCGTGAATTATTACGTGGCGGCCAGGTTTATTTTTTACATAATCAAGTACAGACAATTGAGAAAATTACCAGAGAACTTGAAGTTTTAGTACCGGAAGCACGTATCCAAATTGCACATGGACAATTACGCGAACGTGAGCTGGAATGTATTATGGCTGATTTTTATCATCAACGTTTTAATGTATTAGTTTGTACTACTATTATTGAAACGGGAATTGATATACCTTCGGCAAATACTATCATTATTGATCGTGCGGATAAATTTGGTTTAGCACAACTTCACCAGTTACGCGGACGTGTTGGACGATCACACCATCAAGCCTATGCTTATTTAATGACCCCTCCTAAAAATTTGATGACCGCGGATGCCATTAAACGCTTAGATGCCTTAAGTGCGTTAGAAGATCTTGGCGCTGGATTTACCTTGGCAACACATGATTTGGAAATTCGGGGTGCAGGAGAATTATTAGGCGAGCAGCAAAGTGGCAATATGCATAGTATTGGATTTTCATTGTATATGGAGCTACTTGAACAAACTGTCAAAGCGTTAAAGTCAGGTAAAATGCCTACAATAGCTGATATTGCTTCCGAACGTGGAACAGAAATTGATTTACAGGTTTCGGCTTTAATTCCAGAGCCTTATTTACCCGATGTACATACCCGTTTAGTGCTTTATAAGCGTATTGCCAGTGCAAAAAATAATGAAGAACTCGAAGCTTTGCAGGTAGAAATGATCGATCGCTTTGGTTTATTATCAAGGCCAATAAAAAATTTATTTGAAGTTACTGCACTAAAATTACTAGCGCAGCAATTAGGAATAAAAAAAATAAATGCAGGTGAGCAAGGTGGGCTTATTGAGTTTACTAAAAATCCTCGCATTAATCCCACCGTTATTATCCAACTGATTCAAAAAGATCCATCACATTACAAACTCGATGGCCCTTCTCGGTTACGTTTTATCGGCGAACAACTAACCGCCGAAGAACGGATTAAAAATATTTTTGCGTTGTTAAAAAAATTAACCGAAGAAAAATAACTTTCTAACTATGCCTACCGCACTTTGAGTTGCGAATGCGCAACTCAAAGTGCTTTTCTTTCTTCAAGTACGAGCGTTATATTTAAGTTTAGTTTAAGCATCGTCCTCTTGGCTTATTAGCCAACGTATAAAAATAAAATAGCGGCTAATTCTATGCCAAATGCTACCTCCCTAGAATATAGATTGGAATCGATTGATAGTTTAGGAAAAAGCTTTCTGAACCCATACTATTTTTCGGGTTTTTGTGAGGCGAAAGGTGAATTAGCCAACCTAGCTGTGCTTAACTCTTTTGAATTAAACCCTACGTTGGAGGTAGAGTTAGGAGTATCCGAACTAAAACAAATAACAGAGGGTATAGAAAAGAAAAAGAAAGCAGCAAGTGGTTCACCTTTTGCTTATTTACGTTTTTGTTATGAATCCATCGAATCACTTCGAAAATGGTCGGTCATGAATGGCCATGTTGTTGAGAAACATCTTCTGGATACGTTGTCGAAAGTTTTAAATCCGTTTATTTTATCCCCCCTCAGATAAAATAGAATTAGGCGATCTCGAAAAAGAGATGCGTACTGTTGAAAAACACATTTGTAATGTGAAAACCATCAATAATTTTTTTAAACTGTTAGAAAAAATAAATCAAACTGAGTTGCAGGATATTGAGTTAGAGAAATTACTGCAAGAGATCGATGTCAATAGAGGATTAATTGTTCCTGCTGAAGATTTGACGAAGGAAATTACATGTTTAGCAAAAGACGTGTATTTATATTTAGATAAAAAACTAAGTTCTATAACTGTAAACAATAATGAAGATCAAGTCCGAAAGAAAAAATTTTTATTAAAAACTTTTGAAGCATTAGCACCTCTACAACAGATCAAGCTTATTGAAAAGCTTCCTTTTACGAATAGTGATATAACTAAGGCGAATTATTTACTTGAAAATTATCGTGCTCGAGAAGCATTTCTTGAACAGTTAGATAGGCTTTTAATCGAAATAAAGTCTAATATTGAAGATAAGACTTGGAATAGTAAAGCAAAATATACGGTGGGTCCGCCTGATGGTATACGCAAATTAAGAAAAATATTTAATAATACTAATTTAGGTCCATTTGAAAAATTATTTAGTGCGCGTAAAATTTTAAAGAAAAAGTTCGAAGATGTAAATCGTAGAGATGCGGCTACTACTTATTTTTACGATGGTTTGTCAAGAAAACTGGAAGCGTTGTGCCAAACCTTCGGTCGTGATTATGAGGAAGGAATAAAGTATTCCTTTAGTTTATCGTCCAAGCAAATACCATTACTTGCTTTAGATAAATCAACTGATTGCAGGCCTTTTACAAGTCTTTTGAATGATTTACCACTGATTTCTTCAAAAGAAGAAGACGCACTATTTTCAAATATCTATTCCTTATTAATAAAGACGAATGATGTGATAGGTTTGCCGATATGGGATAAAAAAGGACGAGATATATTCTATAGAGAAAGTAAATGTCCTGATGGAATAAAAGCTATCCGATTCTGTGTAAGAGACGTTTATAAAGGAACAGCTACTAGCTTTGACCCTAAAGCTTTAACGCCTGTAGAAAAAATCAAATTATTAAAAAGATATCTTACGCTACATGAGTTAGTTACAAAAAAAGCAGTCATAATAGTACACTATTATTACTTAAATACAGACAAAAAGAAACACAGTGTGCTTATGAAAAACTTGCTCAGGCTACTACCTCACTCTTTAATTTTTTTGCCGAGGCTCAGATTGATACATTGAAAGTAATTAAAAAAAATAATAAAGGAACAAGGTACGCACAAGCTATAGAGTGTTTAGAGGTCATCAAAATACCTGAAGGAGGTAATGCCATTTTCAACGTTGAACCTATAATGACAACAAAACAGCAAGAAAAATTTGAGGAAGCGTTAAAGTTTTTGGATTCGTTAATCTCACAGCCACAAGCAGCGACCACACACTATATGGGTTTATGATATGAGGTGTTTCTATCGGAAATGCCAACATCACAAAAAGTCCAAGTGAATGGCTAACGTCGTCCTTAATTATTACCTTTAAGGATTAATTTTCACATACGATTGCCGACGTAACTGGCGCAGCCAGGCTTGTAAGGCTTGTTGAAATTTTTCTTGATAAACCAGCTGTGTGGCCTGTTTACGTAAAATAGATTGCATAGTTTGTAACTTTTGTGTTCGACCTAAAACTTGTACAATATGCCAACCAAATTGGGATTGAAAAGGTAAGCTGATTTGGTTTACAGCAAGGTTGTTTTCTTGTTCTTCAAACGTTGGATCAAATAAACCAGGTAGTGTCCAGCCTAAATCGCCGCCTTTAAAAGCGGAACCTGGGTCTTGTGAATATTTCTTAGCGAGATCGGCAAAGTTACCACCGCGTAAGATTTCTGCACGAATTTCTCTCAACCGTTGTTCCGCTTGGGGGTTGTTAACCAGAGGCGAGGTTTTGATTAAAATATGACGGACGTGCGTAGATTTTACATAATGTGGCATAGAGATATTCCCGCCGCGTATTTCTATTAAGCGAATTAAGTGGAAACCATTTTCTGCTTGAATAGGGCCGGCTATTTCTCCTGGCTTTAATGACTGTGCAGATGCTTGAAAAAGATCAGGTAATTCATTAAGTGGACGCCAACCGAGATCGCCGCCGGATAAAGGCAACGATGTATTTTTTGATTGTTCAACTAATTGTTGAAAAGAGTTTCCAGTTTTAGCTTTTTGTAATAGGGATAGTGTGGTTTGTTTAGTATTAGTAAGCGCCGTGGGCGAAGGATTATCAGGAAGAGGCACTAAGAGATCTTCGATATGATAGCTTGCTTTCTCTGTATTAACCTTTGGCATATGGGTAAGCTTATCGGTTATTTCTTGTGGACTTACTGCAATTTTTTGACCTACCTCATCTTGTTGTAAACGACTAATGATTAATTGCTCACGAATTTTTTGACGATACTTAGCATAAGGTATGTTCTCTTGCTCTAATCGACTTCGTAGTTGTTCGACAGTGAGACCGTTGCGCTGAGCAATACTTGCAATTGTTTTATCTAATCCCGCTTCATCGATCTTCATTCCCGCACTTTCAGCAAGCTGACGCTGTAATTCTGTATCAATCATGCGATCAAGCACTTGTCTTTCTAATAGCGTTGCAGATGGAATCGGCTTATTTTCTGCTTGCAATTGTTGACGCGTAAATGCTATTTGTTCAGAAAGCTGTTGTTGCGTTATTACGTGATTATTTACTACGGCTTTGATGCGATCTAAGCTTTCTGCGGCTTGGGAATTTACAATAACCGTTAAGCCAACGAATAAAAGAATGAGAAAAAAAAGCTTTTTAAAAAGGGTCATAGTTTTTTACTAACTATAAGGGGTTAGCCCCGGACTGAAAATTGTCGAGGTAACCTGGAATATTACTTGTTAAAAAGTTGGTTATATCACTGATACCTATTGTACTCAAGCCTTTGAATTGTAATTGAAAGTAGACCACACTGTTAAAAGTAGGGTTACTGTTTTGGTCTAGGGCATAAAAGGTGCGTCCTGCGACTACCCGAAATGCCCAACAGCAACTGTCATATTGCAAACCATAAAAAAAACTTTGTGAATAATTATGACTAAAATTATAGTTCCACCCACCAACACTGGTCCATTGATTTTTAAGAGGCGTTGCAAAGGAAAAGCCTAGCCGATCAAAATCATTTTGATAACTATTGAGAGGGGTAGAAGGGTTATTTACTAAGGCATCGCCAAAACGAATACGTCCATAGTTAATGTTAAAAAGTTGGTTAGGGTGCGGATGATATTGCACATTGGCGGCGGCATTAATAATAATTCGGTTCGAAGGATCCCAAGCGATATCCGCTGTAGTGCTCCATCTGGGACTGAGATTGTAATTAAGCTGACCGGCAATGGGTGAAAATTTTTCAGTGGGCGAGGTAGCACCTACGACAGCAAAAGGATCAGAACAGAGTGTTCCTGGTGTACTGAGTTTTCTTTGCAGCGGACTGCATAAAGTTACGCGTCTATTTTGAAAATAATAAATTTCACCAATACTTGCTCTGAGCTTTTCTGCTCCTGTTGTTTGATCAAGTAATCGAGTGGTTAATGCAAAGCTAATTTGGTTGGCGTCGCCAATTCGGTCGTAGCCACTAAAGCGATTGGTCATAAAAAGTCTGTCATAGCTGAAAGGAATAAGAGAGCTATCAAAAATAGGTATATTACTTTGATTGCGATAAGGCACATACAAATAAAAAAGACGCGGCTCTAATGTTTGTTGATAGACATGATTTCCCCAATCAAATTGACGATCGAAATATAAACCACTATCAATGTTAAATAAGGGGATAGTACGCTGTATAGCGCTTTGAAACCCTTGTACTTGGTTGAGAATGTTGTAATGCGTCAAACTTAGTTGTAATTGCGGGATTAAGTAGTCTCCCCTTTTTAATATTGGATAGCTGATAGAAGGTAGAATATTAAGACGTAATGCTTGTGGTGGTGATACTAATTCACCGGGATCGTTTAAGCGTTGAAAATAATTGAATTGATTACTTATTTGATAATTAAACCCATGAAAAGTTTGCGTACTACTATTAAGATCGATCTCGGGTAAACTATTGTAAGGATTATTAACAGGTGATTGGTTCAATGGATGAAGTGTTTGATAACGCATTAAACGCGTCGTAAAATTCCAGATATCACCACTATAGTTTATTTCTGCATGTTGCGCGAGCTGGTTAATTGCAATAGTTGGGGGTGTATTAAAATCTTCGTAATAATAATCATCGCCTACCCAGTTGAAATCAATGAGGCTTGACCAGTGGGGTGACCATTGTCGTGTTTCTTGCCAAGTAAAAGCGCGTCGATCCTTACGCGGGAAAATTAAGGGATTATTCTCTGGATAGAGGAAAGGAATTTGTTCCTCTAATTGCGCAGCAGCACGATCATAAGGAAGATAATTAGCGATTATTGTTCCCTGACTGTTATGCGTAAGGTAGCGTAATTGCCCTGTTAATTGGATGCCGCGTTTACTTAAAACAGTTGGAGTAAATAGAAAATCATAATTGGTGGCTATATTCCAATAATAAGGGAAACCGATTCCAATTCCGGACTGGGTAGTGGAATTAATGTTCGGAAATAAAAAGCCAGATTGGCGGCGGTCATCAATCGGAAATCCAATATAAGGGCTATATAGAATTGGCACCCCTTTATAATTTAGCCAGGTATTGTAGGCCTTTCCTCGTCCGGTATCGCGATTTAAAACTATCTTTTTAGCAGAAAGTTGCCAAACAGTATTGGTTGGCGAACACGTTGTGTAGTTAGTATCATGTAAGGTAATGAGACCAGGGTAATTTTGATCCGCTTTACTGGCTGTTCCCCAGGCATTGATAGGCATTCTCTCATTTGTGCCGAATAAAATAGTCGAATTACGTAACAAAATACGATAAATAATATCTGTCAGATAACCCGTTTGTGACTCTATATTTAAATGTGCTTTTTTTGCTTTTATTAATAAATTAGGTTCTTGGATTCTAATTTCACCACGTAGATCCATATTAGTAATTTTTCCTGTTTTTGAATCGCGATAAAAATAGACCTGATCGGCGTAGAGGATTCGTCCAGGTTGAGTGACAACAACGTTTCCACTTAAGGTCGAAGTGCCTTCAAATGAAAAATGGGATTGTGCCGCATCGATGTGTGTGAAGGCTTGATTAAAATCAGCTAAAGGAATTTGGGCATAAGCGCGTAAAGGATTTTTATAATAGCCTTTACAAATTCCTATATTGTTGGGTACCCAGCCCAGCTTATTAGCCATAGATTTATTATTTGTAGTTGCCGTGATAGCCGGAGTTGAAAAAAAATAAAAGAAAAATAGACAGTTAATGCAACGAAATGTGTTTGAAAATTTTTTTTTGGTAGGCATTTATTTTTTCTAAACTCCATTTTTATGATGGAGTTTTAGGGCGCCATGCGAAAATATTGTCTTTGTTTGGCTTTTTTTGAAATAATTTTCACTTAATTTCATTTTTAAAAGACTATCGGGTTAAGCGGTAGGCGAGGCAATTATTACCACTAAAATAGGTATGAATAATATCGCCATTTTTATTTGTTTCAAATGTTGTGTGGCAGTAACGTACCATCGTCTGACTGTTAAGCCAGGGTTCATCATAACTTGCAAACGCATTGTTATTAATTGCTAGAGAGCGGCGTCTGGGCTCGGGGATGGTATAAAATTTTTTTCGTGTGTATTGATAGAGGGTGTTGCCATTGGCAAGTTTTACAGCGGAATTGGGCTGACCCCAACGATGTTTTAATACGTTAATATTTTTTCCTTGCCATTGCTGCATTTGTTGCTGATAAGCGGCTGTAGATGCGCAGGCGCTCAATAATAAGGAAACTAGTAGTGAAATAAATAAAGAAAAGCGCATGTTATTTTCCCTTAGCGTTTAAAGTAGAGCGAAGTTCGGCTAACGTTTCAGAATAATCAGTCGATTTGAAAATTGCAGAGCCTAGTATAAACGTATCTGCGCCTACCATTGCAATTTCTGCAATGTTCTCTTTTTTTATTCCGCCGTCAACACCTAAGCGTATGGTGGGATTTTTTTCTTGAATAAGTTTATTGACCACAGAGATTTTTTCTAAGACTTCAGGTATAAAATCTTGTGCAGCAAACCCAGGGTTTACAGACATCATTAATATAAAATTCAGCTGATCCCAAATAGAATTTAAGCAGTTAAGGGAAGTTTTTGGGTTGATGGCTAAACCTGCTTTACAACCTAGATCATGGATTTGTTTTAAATGTTGTTTAATATCACTACTTGCTTCTGGATGAAAACTAATCTGATTGGCGCCTGCCTTGGCAAATGCTGGAATTAAGGCATCAACTGGTTTTACCATTAAATGCACATCTAAAAATGCCTGAGGAAGATGTTTGCGTAATGCTTCACAAATCAAAGGCCCAAAAGTAAGATTAGGGACGTAATGGTTATCCATTACATCAATGTGTAACCAATCGGCACCCGCATTTAAAACGTTTTTTGCTTCTTTAGTTAAGCAACCCATATCGGCTGATAAAATGGAAGCAGAAATTTTATCAATATGCATTATATTCCTTTCGCCGCACAAATACGGTCGTAGGCGGCTTTGATGTTTTGAGTTTTTTCAGTGGCAATTTTTATCATTTCTTCCGGTAGACCTTTAGATAAAAGCTTATCTGGGTGATGCTGGCTCATTTGCTTGCGATATGCTTTTTTAATTTCGGCAGGCGTAGCACTTGTCGAAACACCTAAGATAGCATAGGCATCTTGGAGATTCAGCTGCTGCCGTGAACTAGGGGATTTGTAATGTCCTTGCCGTTGTTGGCTCGATTGCTGCCGAAACGCTTGTTCAAAATTGAAGATATGTTCAAAAAAACTGAAATTTAGCGGTGCAAAGCCTAGATTTTGACATATTTTTTGTAATACCTGTTGTTTTTCTAGGCCGATAGGTTGTTCAGCTAATGCCGTTTGCATTTGAATTTCGACGAAAAGCTTTAGTAATACCTTATTGCGATGGCAGGTTTGTGTAAGATGTTTTAAGGTTTTTTCTAAGTCGAAATCTGATTGTTTTCCTTGATTGAATAGATCGATCGCCTTTTGACGCATGGTTTCGGTCAATCCTAGGCGGTTCATAATAGTGCGAGCCGCTTGAATTTCGGCTTCAGACACACGGCCGTCTAGTTTGGCAATATGCCCCATGACTAAAAATGTACTGTCAAAAAAAACTTGTTGCGCGACTGAAGGGTTGACCGAAGAGAAAGTCCAGCCTTGATTACTAGAAAGCCCGCGATCAAAAAGGTGTCCAATAAAAACACCGAGCAAAAGGCCTAATGGGCCGGCAAGTAAGAACCCAAAAAAGCCTCCGATGAGTTTACCCCATATATTCATGTTGAAAACCTGATTTATAAAAATTTTGCTTAAGGTTAACAGGATAGTTCCCACGAGTGAATGGAGAGGTAAACCTTTCAAATTCACTGTTTAAGAGGAGTAACTAGTTTACATCTCTGTGCCGTTGTCATAAAGTCAAAAAGGCGTTAAACTGAATTTAATAATATTCAAAGTATAATTTTATTAAGCATGCGGTACTTATATACAATAATTTTTTCTTTATTGCTGCCTTTTATCCTATTACGCTTATGGGTAAAAAATCGAAAACATTCTGCAGCGCTTAAATTTTGGCATGAACGTTTGGGAATAGGGTTACGTCCAGTACCACAACAAGCAATCTGGGTCCATGCCGTATCCGTGGGAGAATCTATTGCGGCGATCCCTCTTATCAAAGGTCTTCAGCAACGCTACCCTAATATTCCTATCGTTGTGACTGGGGAGACGGTAGGTGGTGCAGAGCGTATTCGTGCTGGTTTAGGAAATAGCGTAGCGCAGTTGTACTCTCCTTATGATCTCCCTTTTATACTTAAAAAGTTTTTTAATCGAATCAAACCGCGTCTACTCATTTTAATAGAGACGGAGCTATGGCCTAATCTCTTAGCAGAATGTCGAGAAAATAGGGTGCCTGCGGTGGTTGCTAATGCACGTTTATCGGAACGATCGGCATTAGGTTACCGCCGTATTTTATCGCTTACGCAAGAGATGCTGAATGGTATTAACCTTGTTATTGCTCAGACACAGGCGGATGCCGATCGTTTTGTTGATTTGGGTTTGTCAAGTGATCGTATGCAAATAACCGGAAGTATCAAATTTGATCTAGAACTTCCTTCTAATTTACTTGCAGAATCGCAACGATTACGTGAATTATGGGGCAAACAGCGGCTAATTTGGATAGCGGCAAGCACACACGAAGGGGAAGAGGAACAGATACTTGATGCTTTTGCACTCGTACGAAAAAAAATAGCCAACGTTCTTTTAGTTTCTGTACCGCGACATGTTGATCGAGTTTCTCGTCTAGAAAGTTTTTATCAAAGTCGTGGATATTCGACAATAAAGCGTAGTGAAAACAAGCAGGCCGGTAATGCGGATATATTCATTGGCGACACGATGGGAGAATTACTAGCTTTTTATGCAGCCGCAGATCTCGCTTTTGTAGGGGGTAGTTTGGTAGAAAAAGGTGGGCAAAATCCACTGGAACCAGCTGCAGTAGGGTTGCCAATATTAATGGGTCCTCATACCTTTAATTTTGCGTTTATTACGGATCAGTTAAAACAGAGAGGTATAGAGATTCAAGTCGAAAACGCTCAGGATTTAGCAGAGCAAGTGGTTGTTTTTTTATCTAATCCACAAAAAAGGCAAGAAATTGGAAGAGAGGCTAAAAGCTTTGTGGAAGAAAATAAAGGGGCTGTCAGTAAACAGCTGGGACTTATTGCAGGGTTAATAGGCCCATCACAATAATTAGATTTTTGGAAAGGTGCTATGAAAACAACGCAACTTTCGTTTATGTCAAGTATATGAAAACGGCGAATTAAGCAGCAACGCAGACAAAGTTCAAATGCGAAGAGTAGAATATATCTAAATTAAGGTACCTATGTTTTCTGGTATTACGCAAGGTCTATTTCCTGTTAACTCACTGGTCAAACAAGAGAGTTTATTTCATTATACAATTCGTTTAAATGAAACTTTAATAAAGGATTTAAAGATAGGTGCAAGTGTAGCAATTGATGGTGTTTGTCAAACTGTGGTTGATATCAATGGGTTGGAAGTTAGTTTTGATGCAATGTCTGAGACCTTAGCCAAGACGACCTTAAACAATCTTTTTGTTAATAGGGAAGTGAGTGTAGAAAGGAGTGTATGTTTGGGTGATGAAATAGGTGGGCACGAAGTGAGTGGGCACGTTTTTGAGAAAGGAACAATTATTAATAAAAATGCCACGGAGGGTAATCTACGTTTGACGATCCAATGCTCTAAGATTTGTTTTTCTTTCATCAAAGAAAAAGGATTTATTGCGGTTGATGGATCGAGTTTAACCATCGGCGTTGTCAATAAAGCGCAACGAAGTTTTGCAGTTTATCTGATTCCTGAAACTTTACGCGTAACTAATTTTACAAATAAAGCGGTGGGAGATCAGGTTAATCTAGAGCCAGATATGAAAACAATGGTTTTAGTAAACGCTGTTCAGGATTATTTTTCTGTGATTCGACATAGAATAGAAAAGTTAGAGAAAAAATTAGAAAACTTAAAAAGCTATTAATTTTTTTTAAGTTAAGTTAAAAATAGCTAAAATATCTGTTAAATGTCTAATTATATATTGTGGTTTAAGTGCCCGGCAGGCTTTTGCGTCTCCATAGCCATATTCTGCCCAGCAAGAATCTGCACCAATATTTTGTGCGAACAATAGGTCAGCTGGCGTATCTCCTACCATGAGTATTTCACAAGGCAGAATTGATGGGAATTTCGGTTTAAGAAAATCGGTGTAGGCCATGGAATCGGGTTTTTTTCTTAATGTTTTTGTGTCGCCAACTATTATTGCGATATAACGGCTAAGCTTAAAGCTTTTTAAGGCCGCATTGACTGCAGCGACGGCTTTATTACTAACTACGGTGAGTATAATACCTGCCGCATCCAATTTAGCTAATACTTCATCTGCCTTTGAAAAAGGCGCACTTTTTTCCTCACCTTCTTTTAAGTAGATGGTTTCATAGATAGTTAATAGTTTTTGGAGTTCTGAATCAGAAAGCTCTGGGCTCAAAGTTTTTAACGTACTTTCCATTCCGAGGCCAGCTCGAATTGTTTCATCAGAAAAATCGTGGTTGGGAATTGATTTACCCTGGACTTCATATGCCTTTTTAATACAAAAAAGAATGGCCTCGTGGGTTGCGCAAAGCGTACCATCAAAATCAAGGATAATTAATTTATAGTTATTCATACAGGGCGCTAGAAGCTAAATTTCAAAAAATACGGATAAATTTAACCTGTTTATCTATACAGTGTAGCTTACTCTACATTAAATAGCTAATCTATTTCCCTTAGAAAGAATGCTATAAATAGTATTTTATTTAGAGAATATATAATTTTCTACATCTGTTATTTCTTACCTAAAAAAGCTTAGTTTATGAAGCATAAGGGGTTTGTGTATTTAAACTTTTTAAAAAAAAATAAAGTTGCATTTTATTTTTTTTAAATATAACTAACGTGAGTATTGTCTAAGGGAAGCTGAAAAAGGGGATAATTAAGCGGTTAAAC
>X84_Common_Chiffchaff__coassemble_29_pt1 | contig 21461 bp, 17 predicted proteins | sample X84_Common_Chiffchaff__metabat2_high_PE_001 | metagenome-assembled genome bin X84_Common_Chiffchaff | reverse complement strand
CTGAAATAGCTAATACAACGTTTAACTTTAGGTAACGCTATTTTTCAACACGCCCTATTTAGCCATGCAGATTATTACTAAAAAATGGACCATGCCTATCCGCGACTGGAAACCCGCTTTGGCTCGCTTTACTATCGAATTCGGAGATAGAATTTAAACTAAGGACTATAGCTAATTTACACAATTTTATTTGCAGACTCACTGTTCTTAAAATGTCGTATTTCCTTTTGCTGACAGTCTAGTTATTCGAGTTAATAAGGCATTTAAAAAATTGTCATCTAGCTTGGCTTTTACCTTTAAACACCAGAGCCTTGCATCGACCAACCCCTTACATTTGACTGCGTCTTTTTCTGTCATCAGAATAATAGTGTCTTTGCCATAATTAAAATCGCGTGGTTTAAACAAATGATGATCCGGAAAAGGATGCTCAGTAAACGTAAGATCTAATGAGCGTAAATTACTAAAAAACTGATCGGGATTGCCAATACCAGCGACAGCATGGAGTTTTTTTCCATAAAAGTAATCTACCCCTTTTTTATTTTCAGGCTGAATCAGCTGATAAAAATGATCGGGAATTAATTGCATCTCAAATTCATTAGGATTAGCCGCCTTTCCTTTTGTGACAACGAAATCAACACGCTTTAAGCGAGAAATAGGTTCACGCAAAGGTCCTGCAGGCAAACAAAAGCCATTGCCAAAGCGACGCTGTCCATCAATAACCGCGATTTCAATATCTCGTCCTAGTGCTAAATGTTGTAGCCCATCATCACTCACGACAATATTACAGTTAGTTTTTCCTAATAATGTTTTTACTCCTCGACTCCGATTAGGATCGACTAGGATAGTGCAGCCTGTATGTTGAACCATGAGTAAAGGCTCATCTCCAACTTCACGTGGATTACTATTAATATGGACTTGGCGAGGATAATGATCTGTTTTTCCTCCATATCCGCGACTAATAATGCCAGGACGCCAGCCTTTTTTTTTCAGAAATTGAACGATTGCAATAACTAATGGCGTTTTCCCTGATCCTCCTAGGGTGATATTGCCAATTATTAGTACTGGTACGGGAAATCGATTTATTTTTTTTATATGAAACTGATAAAGTTTGCGACGAAGAAAAATAAAGGTACGATATAACAAAGAAAAAGGCCATAAAAAATAGCCCAGCAAATTTCTATTCCATGGGTTTAACATTTTTTTCTAGATGTAAAGGGAAGATTTACTTGTTTTTTTCGACGTAACTTATAATAACGAATTAAAGGAATACCAAGATTGAGCAACAAAACACCGAGTGTAATGAGATAGGTTACCCATAAATAAAAGCTATAGTCCTTCATTTAAAATTCCTTGTTGTTAGAGAGGTATTAGTCTAATCATGTTCAGGCATGGATCACAATAGCTATTATTAATAATTTTTAACTCTCTCTGGCCTGCTTTTATAGTTGCTTCTATTATTTTATAGGTTGTATTCATTGCGCGCGTAAAGGCTTGTAGCGGGTCTTTAGTGAGTAAAAAGTGGCCTAGATACAGTGCTGAGAAAAGATCACCCGATCCATTTATGGCTTGTGTTAATTTTATATCAGGTGTTATCGCCAACCACTGCCGACCGCTTTTGACGGAAAGAAAAGCAGAGTAAGCTCTTTCTGAGCCATCTTCGCTTCTAATCTGTAAACGTGTAATGACGACTATAGAAACACCTTTATTATGGAAAAAAGAACAGGCTTGTTGTAGTTGTTTAATATTATTAATTTTTTCTCCCCATAAAATTTCTGCTTCAAAGTGATTTGGGGTGATAATATTTGCAGCCTCTAAGCATTTTTCGCGAAAAAAAAGAGGAATATCTTTTCTTACAAAACAACCCTTTCCTCCTGGTTCACCCATTACGGGGTCACAGAGATAGTATAAATCTGAATTATGTTTTCTAAAGCACTTGACGGTTTCAATAATAACTTCGCCAATGGCTTTATCACCAATATAACCTGATAAAATAGCATCACATGTTTTATCTAGATTTAAAGATTCTAGACCTTGAATTACAGAACGAATATGTTGCGCAGAAAATACTTCTCCTTGCCAAAAGCCATAACCTGTATGGTTAGAAAATTGCACGGTGTTAATCGGCCAGACTTCAAACCCTAAAGATTGTAAAGGAAAAGTCGCCACTTTATTACCGACATAACCATAGCTAACATGCGATTGTATAGATAAAATGTTCATAGTTTAGTAGCAGTCTCCCGTAGCAATAACTTGAGGCTTAGGTGCTATAGGGAAACTAATTTCTAGTAATTTCTTTCGCATAAAAGCGAATTTTACTTAATTTATTAGGCAACGCAATTAAATTTATACCAAATGTGAAGATAGTTTTGCGATAAAAATGGTGTCTAATTTGACGATAACAGTGCGTATTTAGGCTGTTGTATGATTACAATAGCTCGTTTAAAAATTAGTATAATTTACGTTTTAAAATAGATTCTTTGTTCTCCCTCTTCATTTTCATCATGAGTAGGTTTTTCTTCTGATATTAACTTTTTCGATTGATTGGATGTTTGGGCGGCCAATTCACTTTCCATTTTCTCCATCAATTGAGTTAACTGATTAAGCTTTTCGTCTCGTTCTTTAGACTTTGCTTCCTGTATTATTAATTTTTCTCTCACTTCTTCTAGAAAAGCATGACGTTTTGCAGCGAGTTGATCGATAGCTTTTTTTAACTTTTCATAAATTTTATTAGACGTTTCCGAGCCCGTATCTTTTTTTAAAAACTGACTCAAGTATTCTTCGAGTTGCGTTGTCCCTCTACTCAACTCCGCTAAACTTCCATCCAATAAATATTTCTTGTACTTTAAAGACAAAGCATTACAAAGCGGTGTTAATTCATTATCCCATTCTTCAGAAATAATTTTATCGGGATGAAATAAGAGTGAACCCTTTCGATATAAGGTCAATAAACGAGATTGAAGACGAGTTGTAAATTCAACAGCCGCTTCGCAGTCAACATTTCCTATCAGAACTTCATCGATTATTTCCCGATGGAGCACTAATTGAGAGTCAATAAAAGATGTAAGCGTATCGAAGCTCCCATTGAGTAAATCGGCTATTTGTTGGTTGCCATCCTGCTCTTTCTTTTCTAAAACAGCGCTTACCCGTTTCCGCTGGGCATTGATCCATTGACCTGGGTCGTAGGAACTGAATCCTTTTTCTTCTACCTTAGAGGAGGTGATACCTAGGTCTTTCTTCGATTGCCTAACCGAACCTGAACTTGTCGATGGGTTTGCTGTTGGAACTAAACTTCTTTCTGTTAAAGGCACATGTGCTTGCGATGACCCTAAGTAGGTAGAGCGATACCACTTTGATAGATAATCGCGGAGTGTTTTCGCCGTCTTTTGATAGTCAGCTTCTATTTCTTTTTTTGTTTCGATGGCTTCATCCCTCGATATTTTTTTTAATTCCCGTTGTAATTTTTCAAAAAATTTTTTCTCTCGCTGTTTTTCATAATGATTAAGTTCAGATACAAAATGTTGCTTTAACCAATGAGCGGAGTATTTGCTAAGACGAGTTTCAAATTGAAGTTCGCTTTTACTTAGCCACGCCACTAATTTTTCCATGATATGCTGGTCTTTAGTCATGGGTATTGTGATACTTGGACAAAAACTTATTTCCGGTTCTTCTCTCAAAATTTCACGAAATGCTAGGCATTGTTGATAATAGCACCAGACTTCAAGCTGCTGATTAATCGAACTAAATAAACGCTGTAACCATTGCCGCCACCTTGGTTTTAACCAATAGTGCTGCAGCTTTACTTGCAATTGTTCTGAAGTAAAACCAAATAAGCGTATACTTTCTAAACTAGATTCATCACGACCCCATAACGGTGCATCCGCTGTTAACTTAGGAATTATAAAGATAACTGAATGCCAACACTTACCCGACCACCAATGCAAGCGCTGTTTGGGTCTATTAGCCAACTGATTTCCTTTTGCTTTCAAAATCTTATATAACATTTACTTCTTGCGACAATAATTTCTTTAGGCAAAATCATTAGTGTTTAAAAAAAAAGTGTGCTTCTTGTTTTTCAGTAGATTTTTCTTCTGATGTTGTCTCTTTTGATTGACTGGAGGTGTTGGACTCCAAACTACCTTTCATCCTTTGCATCGTTTGCATCGTTTGGAACAAATGACTAATTTTTTCTTCCTGTTCCTTTGCTCTTGTTTCCTGCTCTCTTAATTTCGTTTCCATTTGTTCCTTGTCTTTATTATATCGCGCTTCGTCTAAACGATTTTTTTCTTCTAATTGTTTTATTTGTTCCTCTTGTTTTTGTGATCCCGTTTGTTCGCTTTGCGCTACTTCCTTTACATGTAATTCTAGCTTACACTTTTCGATTTGATTTATCAGCTCAGCGCCTAAGATCTTTAATGTATCATTTAATTCAGAGCGACCAAGCCAACCGCGCCGTGCAGCGTCTGCATCAATCACTAAACGCTTTATCCCTTGATGAAACACATCCATGGCTACATAATTAATTTCATCTCTTTTTTCTGTACTCGTATCAACTGCATTGGCTAAAGCTTCCAAAGCATGTTTCCATTCCTTTTTTCTATCTTGAAGGTGTGATGAAATACCGCTAATTAACTGTAAAAAATACGGCCAGCCAGTACGCTTTCTTAATTTCGTTAAATATCTATCTAAAAGCTGTTTAATTTGGTTTAAAGAGGAATACACCGATTTAAAAGGTGCTAAATGTCTTGACGCAGGTATCAAGATACTTAAATCCTTTTGAAAATAGCTTATTACTTCTTTTTTCCAATCCGGACACTCAATATCTTCAAAATCTACTGATAGCGGACTTAATAAAGTAATACCTTGCTCTGTACGTTCTAATAGGTTAGCCCCTGCTTTTAACAAGAGTATAACGCTTTCACCATCTTTTGCCGCAAAAGCTTTTTCTAACAAGTGATAACCCACGGTTTTAGGTTTACCTTGTGCTAATGGTTTATCTAAGTTTAGCTGAAAGTCCGAAGCATAATGTTTAACATAATCAGCGTGTGCACTATACACGGCGGGTAGTTCTTTACAGGCTTTTTCTATCTTTACATGCGGGGTAATCGCAGGTGATTCAGAGTGCAGGTTTAATAAGCGACTAAAACGTTCCTTTTTTCCTTTGGCTAGTGCCTTAGTGGCTATTTCGACAAGTTTAGCTTGTGTTAATTGTTCTTCTTTAAATCGTTCTAAACCTGGTTTTGATATACGTTGGCTTAATTCAGTATGTAGTTGCACGAGTGCTGGATTGTCAGGTTCAGAAAATTTAAGATTAATTCGGTAGTTTTTATCAAGTAATTCTGATAAGGCCTGATAATCTACTGAATTAAGTTTCGTATTCCCTAAATCTAACAGTTTAAGTCCCGGATGTTTAGCTATTGCCTCAGTTAGGCCCTGTATAAAGCTAGTATGTGAATAGCCAAGCTCAAGATGTAAAGTTTCTAAGTTTGCACGGGTATTCAAAAAATTCGTGAGCTTACTTAGCTCTATACACGATGGGAATGCCAATGTGAAATCTTTTAGCGTGCTTTTATGGCTAGTCAACCCTTCAAAGAAAGCACTGAAAAAATCTTCACTTAATAGTCTATACGTTTCTCGCCTGGAAGAAATTTTAACTCTGTTCAGTTTAATCGTATGCCAGCTATATTTTTTGCACAAGGTGAGCAATAGATTTTCAAGTTTAGATTGTTGTATAGTTAGATTCTTTTCCTTTTCAGTAATTCTTAGTGATATGTGTTCTTGGGGCTTTTTAGCTATACGAACTATATGTGCATCCGCTAAATTAAAGTGATAACCGATGGTGTGTTCATTAATAGCGCCTGTTAAAATGGACTCGGCTGCATTACTGGGGATAAGTTCAACATTATTTAAGTGAAACTTATAATGCGTTTCATCAAAAGGATTAAGGTTCACATTGGGATCAAGCTTGGCATTAATATAACGCTCAAGGTTACATAACTGCAAAAAGGTTAAGGGGGCATTATCTAATTTGAACCAGCCTGTTGCTTTGAAGCTCTCAAATGCTCGGTCAAAACTGTCCATTTATCTTTTCCTTATTTTTATAAACTTCTTACTATAACTATACCTAAGTTATACCTAAAGTATAATTTATATCTGCTAGGTTCGCTAGATTTGATTTAATTTACTTATGACGATCCTTTATTTACAGCATTCTCATAAATAATAGTGCTCTGCTAAATTAGAGTAAATATAATCAAAAGAAGAAGAAGCCAGGTTATACCAAACTGTTATGGTTTAGATTTACGTAAAAAAATAGTAGAAACGTATGAAACTAAAGCAAGCGAGTCGCTATGCTCACGAAGAATTTCGGCCATCGTGTCCCCGAAATTCGTTCGCATGACGCGACTGAAATTAGGCCGCGATACGTCCTGCGTCCGGCACGCAATCACGCCTTCGGCGTTCATGCCCGCGCCTCCCGCAAATGACTTTACGGCGTGATGCGTTTCCTGCTTCGCCCGTCAACGCACGCCTATCGCCGGCTCTTCGACTGCGCATTGCTTTCGCAATGCTTTCCTTGTCTCATCGAATGCCGTAAATTAATGCTGTAAGTTTATACAACGCTATTTTTCAACACGCCCCTTCGAACCGTTAGTTTAATATCTTATTATCCCCTTTTTCAGCGAGAATAGTTCTATTGAAAATAATGTGACTATAAAATTTTGATAAAAAACAAGGTGGCTTAAACTATTCATTACACTTTGTTTAACTTTTATCTAGCGCAGCAAATATCTGTTCGCGTACCTCTAATACTCCTACCAAGCCATTAACTTGAATAAAGAGAGGCGCCTGCGAATCACCTGAACGCTGCCAATCTTGGTAATAGCGGATCAATGGTTTTGTTTGCTGATGATAAACTTGTAGACGTTTGCGAATTGTTTCTTCACAATCATCTTCTCGCTGGATAAGATCTTCACCCGATTCATCATCTTTATTAGGAAGACGGGGAGGATTATAGATAAGATGATAAACACGACCCGAAGCTGGATGGATCCGACGCCCACTTAAGCGTCGCACAATTTCTTCATCATCTACAGCAATTTCAATCACAAAATCAATAAAAATAGAACTTTCCCGAATTGCCCCAGCTTGAGGTAAAGTACGAGGAAATCCATCTAACAAAAAACCATTTTTGCAATCAGTTTGCTGAATTCGAGTTTTAACTAAAGCAATAATGACATTATTAGGTACTAGTTGGCCTACATCCATAATGGCCTTGGCCTGCAAACCTATCTCTGTACCTTGACTAACCGCAGAACGTAACATATCTCCAGTAGAAATTTGCGGAATCTGATAACGCTCTGTAATAAATTTCGCTTGTGTTCCCTTTCCAGCACCTGGACTACCTAACAAAATAACTCTCATAATTCTATTTTTAGCTCAAAATAAGTTTTATATACTATACAGATAGTATTTGAAGTTGAGAACAGGCCGCTTCAAATACTATCTGTGATGCTGAAAGTTCCTCAATACTTTTCTTATCCCTACTAATCAAGCCTGGCTAAGCCGTTAAAAGTATGCTTTCTTGACCCTCAAGACGCTACCTTTATTCAAAAAATCAGCATTTGCTTACGTATCTAAATAGATGACTCTGCCTCCAAAGCAGTTTACTATAAAAATCAAATAAATAAGCCCAAATGTAGGCCGCCACTAAATTTAAACACCTATGTTATCTCAAAACCTATTACTTCCCTATGAACAAGCTTGTCTTTGATATTGAAACCATCCCTGATACAAAAACTGGCAGAATTCTTTATCAACTAGAAAATAAAAGCGAGAAAGAAGTCGCTGAAATCATGGTAAAAAAACGGCAGGAAAAAACCGCATCTGCATCTACTTTTCTCCCTCATCATTTACAGCGAGTTGTGGCTATTTCTGCTGTTTTACACACCAGAGATTACTTTAGAATAGGCTCTTTTGGTAATTTAGAATCCAACGAAGCGGATCTCATTGAGGCTTTTTTTAAATGTCTTGATAAATACCAACCTATATTGGTTTCTTGGAACGGTAGCGGCTTTGATCTCCCAGTCTTACATTATCGTGCTTTATTACATAGTGTTAGTAGTCCTAGCTATTGGAATATCGGCGACAACGGCGATGCCAGCTTTCGCTGGAATAATTATCTTAGCCGTTACCACTATCGCCACAGCGATTTGATGGATATATTAGCTGGCTATCAAGGACGCTCCAATGCACCATTGACTGAGATAGCATTGATGCTTGGATTACCCGGAAAATTGGGTATGGATGGTTCTCAAGTTTGGGATTATTTCCTACAAGGAAAACTTGAAGCAATTCGCAACTACTGTGAAACAGACGTACTTAATACTTATTTAATTTACCTTCGGTTTGAGCTGATGCGAGGAAAACTAACTTTGGAAGCTTACCGACAAGCGTGTAATGAGACACGAAAATATATCTCTCAAGAAAAAAAACCTCATTTTGAAGAATTTACAAAAATATGGAAAAACTAAATACTCCTTTTGCTAATACTCCTTTTGCTTCTGCCGTCTCTATTACAGACCTCTCTCATGAAGGTCGCGGCATAGCACACATTAACGGTAAAACAACCTTTATTCAGGATGCTTTACCGGGTGAAACAGTCTTAATCGATACCATTAAAAGACATCGCCAATACGACGAAGCAAAAACTTCAATCGTTATAAATAGCTCTCCAGCTCGGGTTACGCCAAAATGTAGCCATTATGGGATTTGTGGAGGATGTAGCTTACAACACCTCAATACAGAGGCACAGTTACAACACAAAGAAAAAGCATTGTTAGCGCAACTGGAACACCTTGCTGGAATCCGGCCCGAAATATTACTGCCGCCACTCAAAGCCAAAAACTGGGGATACCGGCGACGCGCACGATTAGGGGTAAAGTATGTGGCTAAAAAAGAAGCGGTACTCGTCGGTTTCCGAGAAAAAAACGGGCGTTATTTGGCTCAGCTTAACAGCTGTGAAACACTGGAGCCTAGAATCAGCCAACTTATTCTTCCGCTACAAAGCATCATTCGGTCCTTGCAAGCTTATCAAGCTATTCCACAAATTGAAGTGGCGCTCGGCGATGAAAACCTCGCTTTAGTCTTCAGGCATTTAGCCCCCCTGAAAATGGAAGACCAGACCAAACTCAAAGCTTTTGCCAGAGAAAATCAGCTACAGCTTTACTTACAACCTGGAAATGAGAGTACAACGCATTGTATTTGGCCAGAAAAAGATCCAAAACCATTAAGCTATCTCCTGCCTGCCGACGGCCTGCTAATAAACGCAATTGAGTTATTCTTTAAGCCGAATCATTTTATACAGATCAATGCCACCATCAATCAATCCATGATAAAATGCGCTATGGAATTGCTCGCACCTAATTCCGGCGATCAAGTATTGGATCTATTTTGTGGATTAGGCAATTTTAGTTTACCCATTGCTACGCAGTGTAAATCTGTCGTTGGTGTAGAGGGATCTTTACAACTCGTAGAGCAAGCGAGAAAAAATGCTATGCATAATACTATTTCTAATGTCGAATTTTACGCTTCGAACTTATCCACAGCCATAAAAGAGCAAGAGTGGTCACAAAAACCTTTTAATAAGCTATTATTAGACCCCCCCCGTTCTGGTGCTTTTGAAATTATTCAACAAGTTTCTGCCTGGCAGATAGAGCGTATTGTTTACGTATCCTGTAATTCAGCTACTCTGGCACGTGATGCGGCTGCACTAGTAAAACAAGGCTATCGGTTGGCACAAGCCAGTATCATGGATATGTTTCCACACACGCAACACAGCGAAGCTATTTGTCTATTTACTAAATAGGTAATATGAATAAGTTTATTCGGCTTATATACTCACAGTACCTTTTTCGACAAGTACCGCGAAATTGCGAATCGAGCGCCAACACAGCCAAAAATTCAAGAACGAAGCGTATACAAAGGACAGTTCATTTCATACTGTCATTACTTTTGGCCTGTGGTTTATTAAAACCGATACAAAGTCTTGCTATTTATGATGAAAATGGAAATCAAAATTTTTCAAGACTTCAAATGAACTTGAACAGTATAATAAACCGGTTTAGAGGCTACCATATTGGTGTGGCTATTCAGTCGTTAGCAACAGGAAAAATGCTCTACCAATACCATGCAAACGACCGTTTTATTCCCGCAAGTACTTTAAAACTATTTACAGGCGTTGCAGCATTAGATTATTTAGGCCCAAACTATCAATTTAAAACCCATTTTCTAACAAACCCTGCCGCAAAAGTAGTGAATGGCGTTTTAAAGGGAAATCTTTATATTAAATTTAGTGGAGACCCTTATTTAACCTTAGAAGATCTCAAGGATATGTTTGACACCTTAAGTGAACAACACATTAAATCGGTACAAGGAAACATCGTTATTGACGATACTGTCATCGATAGAAACACGTGGCCACCAGGACGCGTCATTGATGATAAAATATTTTGTTATGCAGCACCTGTTACGGCAACAATCATTAATCGTAATTGTTTTAGTCTAAGTGTAAAACCCAACAAATTACCACACCCTACTGTAGTAAAAAGCAACAGTAACTTAGGAATTGTCATTGACAACCAAGCTGTTACTAAACGCTTAAGAAGATCAAGTTACTCTTTAGATTTAAAACCAAGTGCTATTCATTCAAACAATCACTATACCTTAAAAGGCTACCTTTCACCGAAAATGGGCCCTTTATCCTTTGCAGTCGCTTTGCAAAATCCTAATCTCGCTACCTATGATATTTTAGCCAGCTTACTACGGAAATATTCTATTCATTATAACAACATTGTTTATGGAAAAACGCCACCTATGGCCAAAATGCTGGCTGAAAACAGTTCACCAGAACTTTCATTTTTGATAAAAAACATGCTAAAAAAATCAGATAACTTAATTGCCGATAGCTTATTAAAAAAACTAGGGGAGCAATATTTTTCAGCACAGGGTAGTTGGAAAACGGGATGTAATGCCGTTCAAGCTATCCTCGCCAGTAAAACTGGCATTAGCTTTAAACATGTCATCATGATCGATGGCTCGGGTTTATCACTTAACGATAGCGTTACGCCAAATGACTTTGTTAAATTACTTAATTTTGCTTATACACAATTACCAGAGAGTAAATTATTTTTTGAATCGCTACCTAGTTCCGGTCGCGATGGAACGCTAAAAAACCGCTTAGGCGGAGATATGCTAGGAAGAGTCCACGCAAAAACGGGTAGTATGCATGGCATCAGTAGCTTAGCGGGCTACATTCGGACGTCAAATAACCAAGTTTTAGCTTTTTCAATTTTAATTAACGATCCTATCCCAGGAAAAAATAATCAATGCGGCTATCGTTTACTGGAAAATCGAATTTGTGAATTTCTGGCAAGAAGTAGTTTGTAACGCGATCTTTTTTCAATGAGTCTTTACAAACTATTATTAATCCAATTACAAAGTTGAGCCCCTTACGGACAACAGGTAAGATAAGGATCAATAAAATATGGTAAAAATAAAAAACTCTCTTTACTTAAATGACGACAGTAGTATCAATCTAGAAGCCTGGCTGCATCATGCGGCGGTGCAACGTAATCAAAAAGATTTTAAACTTATTCGCCAAGCTTGTATTTTAAGCCAAATCGTTGGCGAATCGAAATTAACGCCCACCAAGATATCTTGCTTACAGCAAGGATTAACGATGGCGGAAATTCTATTTGATTTACATCTCGATACCGAAACCATAGCGGCTTCGTTAATCTATAGCGCTGTTAATTATGCGGAGCTTTGTCCAGAAATTATCAATGAGCATTTAGGACCGCAAGTACAAGTTATTCAACTTATCGAAGGCGTCAAACAAATGGATGCTATTCGTATTACAACAACGCCCATTCCTATCGATCAAACACGCTTAGAAAATATGCGTAAAATGCTTCTTGCTATGGTAAAGGACATGCGCGTCGTTTTAATCAAATTGGCTGAATGCGTAACAACAATGCGCGCCTTGCATACACTCGAAGAAGAAACAAAACGAGCCTATGCACAAGAAACTTTAAATATTTATGCTCCACTTGCTAACCGGCTAGGTGTCGGACAATTACAATGGGAACTTGAAGACCTGGCTTTACATTATTTAGAACCAGAGGCGTACGAAAAAATAGCGCGTTTATTACAAGAGCGCTTAGTCGATAGAGAAGCCTATGTACAAGCCTTGATTGCCCATTTGCGAACTGTGCTGAAAAATGCACATTTACAAAACTTTCAATTGTATGGTCGAGTTAAACACATCCACAGCATTTATCGAAAAATGCAGCAAAAAAAATTAAAGTTCGAAGAGCTTTATGATTTAAATGCAATCCGCATTTTAGTTAACACTGTGAAAGACTGTTATAATGCCTTAAGTATTATTCATGGTTTATGGTCGCCCATTGCCGGACAATTTGATGATTATATTGCAACGCCCAAATCCAATGGCTATCGTTCTATTCATACCGCTGTTTTAGGTCCTGATAAAAAAAGACTTGAGATACAAATCCGTACCCATGAAATGCATCGAGAATCAGAACATGGCTTGGCAGCGCATTGGCAATACAAGGAACATGCACAACAAAATGCAAACTATCAAACAAAAATAGCTTGGCTACGACAAGTACTTGAATGGCAAAAAGAATTAGTCAAACATGGAAAAGCAACCGTTCCTGGCCTCACTACGGTTTTAGATGACCGAATTTATGTATTCACGCCAAATGGCGATATTATCGATTTACCCAAAGGTGCAACTCCTTTAGATTTTGCCTATCACATCCATAGTGAAGTGGGACACCGTTGCCGCGGAGCAAAAATTAACGGCGCAATCGTTCCCCTCACTTATCAACTAAAAATTGGTGAGCAAGTTGAAATTCTCACGGCTAATCAAGGATCCCCAAGCCGAGACTGGTTAAATCCTAACCTTGGTTATTTATATACCGCTCGTGCCAAAGCTAAAGCCCACCATTGGTTCAAAAACCAAGATTTTGATAAGCACGTAGCAGAAGGTCAAATATTATTAGATAAAGAATGTCAACGCCTTGGCCTAATAGCTGTCGATCAAGAAAAAGTAGCGCATAAACTTCACTTTAAAACGAAGAAAGAACTGTTGGCCGCTTTAGGTAGTGGTGATCTACGACTTACGCAGCTTTTAAATGCGATACAAACACAGGATCATATGCATGAAGCAAATCTGTTAGTTAAGCCTGAAGTCTTGCTAGGTAAGCCACGTGGCACACTACCAGAAGGCATTACCATCGCTGGAGTCACTGATCTTCTAACGCAAACAGCGGGTTGTTGCAAACCTGTTCCAGGTGACCCTATCCGCGGATTTATTACTCAGGGTCGTGGTATCGTTTTACATCGTGATGATTGTACTCATCTCCTAAATCTCGAGTCTGATAAACAGAATCGTTTGGTCGATGCGAACTGGGGAGAAGAAGTAAGTCAAATCTACCCTGTTGATGTTTGTGTAGAAGCCTATGATCGACCAGGGTTAGTGCGTGACATTTCTACACTCATTGCTAATGAAAAATTAAATCTAATTGGACTAAACTCATCAAACAATAAGATAGAATCAACGGCTTACATCAAATTAACTATTGAAATTCCTAGTATAACGTCGCTAAGTAAAATTCTGGATAGAATCAAACAGATTCCAAATGTGATTGATGTCCGAAGACAAGTGATAAATTAAACCCAAAAAACTTCGTCTTTTGGTTGATTTCGGTTGAATTGACTTTTCCGATGTTAATATATTTTTATGATAACCAACCTAGTAGAAAGAAACTCAAGATTAAGCGCTGATGATGTTATTTATAGCGTCTCCGAACTCAATCAAATGGTTCAAACCTTATTAGAAGACGCTTTTTTACCACTCTGGATAGAAGGCGAAATCTCTAATTTCGCTTGTCCTAGTTCGGGACATTGGTATTTTTCTTTAAAAGATAAAAATACCCAAGTGCGCTGCGCGCTGTTTCAAGGCCGTAATCGTTATAAAGATTTACGGCCTCAAAATGGTATGCAAGTTTTAATACGTGCCAAAATTAGTCTTTATCCGGCACGAGGTGAATTCCAATTAATTGTCGATCGATTAGAGCTTGCCGGTGAAGGAGCATTACGCAAAGCATTCGAAAAATTAAAAACTCAATTATCGGCAGAAGGCTTATTTGACGCCTGCCATAAGAAAAGCTTACCTAAGTTTCCAAAAACTATCGGTGTTATTACTTCAGAAACAGGCGCTGCACTTCAAGATATTTGTGCCGTTTTGAAAAAACGCTTTGCGGCTATTGTAATCATCATTTATCCTAGTCTTGTACAAGGAAAAACGGCAGCGGCGCAAATTATTCAACAAATCAAGCAGGCTAATCAGCGTAGCGAATGTGAACTTTTAATTCTTGCCCGAGGTGGTGGATCGCTAGAAGATCTCTGGCCTTTTAATGAAGAAACTGTAGCTAGAGCTATTTTTAAAAGCCATCTTCCCATTATCAGTGCCATAGGCCATGAAACAGATTTTACTATCGCCGATTTTGTTGCTGATTGTCGTGCTGCAACACCTTCAGTAGCCGCACAATTAGCCAGTCCTGATAGCCAAGAATACCAACAGCTTTTAACTAAAACCACAAAGCGTTTAGCAACATTCATGGAGTATCAACTCAATCGTTATAAACAACAACTTGAAAATTTATCCAAACGTTGCCGGCATCCCCGTCAACGTTTACAAGATAATGCGCAGAGGTTAGACGATTTAACGCAGCGCTTAAATCTAACCATGAACACACAACTACAGATTTGCCAGCAAAAATTGCTAGGTCTTTCGCGTACACTGCATGCCGTTAGTCCTTTAGCCAGTTTAGCGCGTGGTTACGCCATCATTACCCATACTGAAACAAAACAAATCATTCGTGAAATAAATCAAATCAATTTAGGCGATAAAATTACCGCACAAATTGCTAAGGGAAAACTCACTTGCTGTATCGTAGAGAAGGCTCCGAGTCGTCCGTAATTTTTTTTTCGGGTTTTAGTGCAAAAAAAGAAACAGGTAGTTTAGTACTTATCTTCTCAACAGAAGAACTCATGCCACTCGCTATTTTTTTAACACTCGTTAATGAAAAATCTACTGTGCTTACCAGCCCATTTATCGAAAACACTAACATTAAAAAACAACGAACAAGCAACTGCATTTTTTCTATTTTTGTATCCACATGATCTAATGGCAAGATACTAAAAAAAATACTTATCACAAACAAAAATTCAGTTCTGTCCTCTGAATTAAAAAAATTTTTAATTAGCCCAGCCATTACCCCAAATAAAATACCGGTAAAAAACACCTTATCTTTATATAAAAATTTATTTAAAAACGTATCAACTTCCGTATTTTCTAATAAAAATACTAGATACTTTTGATAATAGCTATAAGGATCAATATGCAAAAATTGCAGATTGTTTTTAAGCACAGTACTTTGTTCACAAGCGAGAAATTTAACCAGCGGTATTGAAGTTAAAAGCCGTAAACTTAACTCCAAAAAAAGACCAACTGATGCGCCTTCTATGAGATCATCGAATAAACTAGGCTTTAATACCGCTTCACTTTCTAATACAGCCCTTGTATTAGGTTTCGACATTTTTATTTTTCTACTTTTTTTTGTCGCATTAAAGCTACTTGTATTTAAATCAGTTTCAATTTCCTCGTTATGTAAATCATTAGAAGCCTGGGCTAAATAATTTTTAATACTTGTTTTTAGAATACCAAAATAATAATGGTTCTCCTCATAAAATAAATACAACATGGGCAATCCTGATCCTATTTTTAAAGGATTTTCCATACTTTGATCCCAACTTGGAAATAAATGAATTTCACATCCTAATACACGACTAATAGCGTTGACTTCCTGCAAACCACCCCAAGCATTAGGGGATAACATTTGTATCAAGTAATCGTCTACATCATCCTCTTCAATCTCAAACTCATCTCTATACAACGACATATAGCTAACAACTTGACGACGAAAATTTATTCTAACTAAGTTCGCAAATAGGTGATTATTTTCAAGATTTTGAACGCTTTGCGAATTAAAATTTGTAATTTCTTTTTTCATATCCTCTAAATCAATAGAAGAAAATATATCCTCCTCCATATCGGTAGAAAAAAAGGGCCCGAATAATGTCCTGCACGCTGCTTCAAAATGCTCTTCTTTCATTGAAATTAGATAGGCTAAAGCAGCCGCCCAAAACAAACAACTATTATCTTTAGGCACATCTATAGGAATCAACAATGCTTGAAATTTTTCCGAATTATTTATTTCAATATCCCTTTTTAACGATTGCTTATCCACAAAAAAATCGGATTTTGTGGTGCTTTTAACTTGCTTTAAACTAAAATAATAATATTGCTTTTTAGGATCAATAAATAAACACAACCGGCGTAGTTGAATTAAAGATTCGCTTTCGCAAAAACTTTCCTCATTATCACATGGTGATGGGTATACAACCTGCGAATGCGTTTTTATATCAATCACTTCAATAGAACAGTTTAATAATGCCACTATTGCTTCTAGTTCAACTTTACCCGCAAATTTAGTGACCAGGCGCATACTCTGTAAATAGCCATCGAAATTAGTATTGCTAGGAATTTGAATTACATCCCTATGTTGGCTAATATAATCTACGACGCGTTGACGGAATGAAAAAATTAAATTTTGGAGCAAATTGCTTCTATAGATAAAGGTTAGATCTCGAGTCACATAAAACTGATCGACTAATTTCTTTAATTTCTTTTCATCGACAACACTTATTTGACCAAACAAAGAGCTACACGCTAAATGGAATTTTAGATTCTCCTCTTCTTCGCTACCTGTCTGCTTATCTTGCTTTAGCTCAACGAGATAAGCTAAAGCTGCAGACCAAAATAAACAGCTACCCATTTGAAAGGTATTGATGGGAAAAAACTGTAAGGACTCTAGACTGGCCCTCTTAGAAGAAGGGCTTGCTTTATTATTATTTTCTGTTTCCACTTGTTTTCTTCTCCATAAGTAAAAAAAATTATGTTTCTGTGTGTCCCTCAGCTACTGCCATTGGCTCAGCATAAGCGCACTCTTTACGCGGACACACTTTTTCTGTGCCACGTCGTTTAGTAGTTTTGATCGTCATTACCGGCCACGCACAACGTGGACATGGTTCTTCAATCGGTTCATTCCACACCGCATAATTACACGTTGGGTATGTAGAACATGAATAAAAAATCTTACCATAACGAGATTTACGTTTAAGTAAGCTGCCTTTACGACATTCTGGACATTCTATTTCAGTATCGGCTGGTTTTTCTAAAGGCTCCATGTGTTTACATTTTGGATAATGACTACAACCAATAAATTTGCCATAGCGCCCTACTTTAACATGTAGTTCATGGCCACAATCTGGACAAACACGCCCTTCGACCACTTCAGGTTCACTCGCTGTAGTCACTTCACCTTCCATATTCCGGGTATAGTCACAATCAGGATAACCTGAACAACCAATAAACCGGCCACGTTTTCCTAAGCGCATTGATAAAGGCTGGCTGCATTTAGGACAGCTTTCATCTAAAGCTTCTTGCGTCACATCTTTACGTTGAACGGTTTCTTCAGTGGTATCAACCAATGTTTTAAAAGGCATCCAAAAATCTCTTAATAAAGGTACCCATTCTTGCTCTCCTCTAGAAATTTGATCCAACTTATCTTCTAACAGCGCAGTAAAACCATAATCGACGTATTGAATAAAATAACGTGTTAAAAACTTATTGACGACTCTTCCAACATCAGTTGGTTTAAAGCGCTTTTGATCCAGTATAACGTATTCACGATTTTGTAAGGTAGAAATAATAGGAACGTACGTTGAAGGACGACCAATATCCCGCTCTTCTAAAGCTTTAACGAGACTCGCTTCACTATAACGTGGCGGTGGTTCAGTAAAATGTTGATCCGCCAGGATGTCGATGAGATCGACTATATCACCTACTTTTAGTGGTGGTAACACGCTTCCTTCGTCATCCGATTTTGCTTTACTGTCATCAAAGCTTTCAAGATACACCACCATAAAACCCGGGTGCACAACAGTAGAACCATTGGCACGAAAACAATGATCAGAAGCCGCATTAGCACTTAAATCAACCGCCACCGTATCAATGGTTGCATGGATCATTTGCGATGCGACAGCCCGCTTCCATATTAATTCATAAAGTTTACGCTGCTCAGGCGTTAAATGTGCTTTTATTTGCTCAGGTGCATATTCAACGTGCGTTGGCCGAATAGCTTCATGTGCCTCTTGTGCGTTACGACTCTTAGTACGAAACTGACGAGGTGCGTCTGGAACTTCTTTTTCGCCATAACGTTGTACAATAAATTCGCGAATAGCCGCTAGCGCTTCATTGGAAAGATGAACAGAATCAGTACGCATATAGGTAATCAATCCGACAGGACCCTGACCCACATCGATACCTTCGTAAAGTTGTTGCGCTAAACGCATGGTTCGTTGGGCGGTAAATCCGAGTTTACGTCCTGCCTCTTGTTGTAAAGTTGATGTCGTAAATGGAGCAGCGGGATTACGTTTACGTTGTTTTTTTTCAACTTTCGTCACGTGTAAATGGCCTTGTGCCATCTTTTCCAAAGCGCTCTTTATTGTCTCTGCTTGATCCTGCGTGCTAATACTAAACTGACTGAGCTTTTCATTGTTATATTCAATCAAACGTGCAGAAAAATTCTGTTGTTCTAGGTTGTTATTCGCTGTAATAGTCCAATATTCTTGCAATTTAAACGCTTCAATTTCCTCTTCACGTTCGACGATTAACCGTAAGGCGGGACTTTGTACACGGCCGGCGGATAACCCCCGCCTCACTTTTTTCCAGAGTAAGGGAGATAAAGTAAAACCCACTAAATAGTCTAACGCACGCCGCGCTTGTTGTGCATTCACCAAGTCCATAGCAATATCACGTGGATTAGCTACCGCCGCCTTAACGGCCGCTTTTGTAATCTCATGAAAAACGACACGATAAACAGGCTTATCTTTTAAAGCTTTTTTTGACTTAAGAATTTCATAAACATGCCAAGCAATCGCTTCACCTTCACGATCAGGGTCAGTCGCCAGATAAAGCGCATCCGCCCCTTTAAAGGCCTTAATGATCATATCCACATGTTTTGCATTTTTTTCAATCAAAGCATACTTCATAGCAAAGTCATGCTCTGGGTTGACAGCGCCTTCTTTAGGAAGTAGATCACGGACATGTCCATAGGAGGCGAGTACTTCAAATTCTTTACCTAAATATTTTTTGATCGTTTTAGCCTTAGCAGGCGATTCAACAATCAATAGATTTTTTGCCATAATTTTTCCTCGCATAGCCCCCAGGGACTGCACTAATATAACCTTGTAGCTCAAGTAGGGCTAAACGGGCAAGTATTTTCTCCGCCGTTAAGCCAGTCCTTCTAACCAAAGTTTCTACCGTTGTTGTTTCAAATCCAAAGCACTCTACAAGCTTTTTATCATCTGAATCAAGCCCAAGTCTAAAATCTGGTCGACGAGGAACCTCAAAACTATCTCGTGGCTTATCTATCAAGGATGAAAAAGATAACTCAAGCAAAATATCATGACTACTTTCAATAAGAGTAGCTCCTTGTTTTAATAAGGCGTGGCATCCTCTACTCAAGGGATTACGAATAGAACCCGGAACAGTAAATACCTCCCGTCCCTGTTCAGCAGCATAACGTGCAGTTATTAACGACCCACTGCGTGATGCAGCTTCAATAACAATAACTCCTACGCTCAAACCACTGATAATTCGATTACGGCGTGGAAAGTGTTCTGCTTTGGGAGGAGAATCAGGAAAAAACTCGGAGACTAAAGTCCCTTCTTCTTCTACTATCTGTCGCGCTAATCGTTGATGGCAAATCGGATAAATTTGGGTAAGTCCAGAACCTAAAACAGCAATTGTTTTACCTCTTGCCGCTAAGCAGCCTTGGTGACCAGCACCGTCAATGCCGCGAGCTAAACCACTGGTAATAACAAATCCTTGTTTAGCTAATTCATTGGCAAACTGATAGGCCGTTTCTAAACCGGTCGGTGTTGGGCGACGGGTGCCTATAATAGCTAATTGATGCGCCTGTAACAAAGAAACGTCGCCTTCAATAAATAAAATTAAAGGCGGAGATGCTATTTTACGTAACAAAGGTGGATAACGCGGATCTTGCCAGTGAATAATATCTCTTCCTGTTTTTTCACGCCACGCCAAACAAACATCCACTTGCTTCCAATCGGGGTTACTTAAATGTTTAATTAAACGTTCCGTAACATTGGCACTTCGCAAAACTGCCCTAGGAGCTGATAACAGCTTAGCTGGCGTCAAAAATATTTTAAGTAATTTTAAAACCCCTGCAACACCACACTGAGGCAACGTATAAAGACCTAACCAATTACGCAGTTCATCCATGTTTTACTATTTGTTTATTTTTTTATATTTTATCTATATCTAGCCAGGCTAGCTTTAATTTCTTCTTTAGCCGCGCCAACCTCACCCCAATCATTTACCTTAACCCATTTACCCTTTTCAAGGTCTTTATAATGCTCAAAAAAATGTCGTATGCTATCAGTGAGCTGCAAAGGTAAATCTTGCCAAGTCTTTACTTCACGATAAAGTGTAGATAATTTATCAATTGGCACGGCTAAAATCTTAGCGTCGATGCCTGACTCATCCTCCATCTGCAGCATCCCAATAGGGCGGCAGCGAATCACACAACCAATTAATAGTGGAAACGGTGCCACCACCAATACATCGACTGGATCACCATCTTCAGATAACGTCTGTGGTACATAGCCATAGTTGCAAGGGTAATACATCGCTGTCCCTAAGAATCGATCCACACACAAAGCACCTGTCTCTTTATCTACTTCATATTTTATCGGATCGCTATGGCTAGGAATTTCTATTACAACGTTGATTTCATCCGGTGTATTTTTACCCGGACCAATTTTAACAAGGGCACTCATGATTGAATTATCCTAAGCAGTTTCAGTTACTGCTATCATAAACAAACTATTCGGTTTAGACCATCCTATTTTAAGTAAAGCGTAATGTTTCAGTTATTGTAGCAACTTCTATAAAACAATTTTCATTTTCGATACTTGGCGATAGCTGTTTGTAAACGGTCATTAGCGGCTTTGTAACGTTCCTTGAAAAAGAAAGTGCTACTGTGAGTTTTTTGCGTAGGCGTTTCAATCTTACGCCGGACCGTCACATCTTGCTTAACCATGTACTTTCTTATTCCTAAATCTCCAGTATGTGTAAAATGCCCGCATTGAAACTGGGGTAATCATTCGCTCTATTGGGCGTGTTGAACAATAGAGTCCCAGGAGGTTATAGTTTTGTTAAAGTATAA
>X84_Common_Chiffchaff__coassemble_28_pt1 | contig 21539 bp, 17 predicted proteins | sample X84_Common_Chiffchaff__metabat2_high_PE_001 | metagenome-assembled genome bin X84_Common_Chiffchaff | reverse complement strand
TCTTTTATCTTAGTTTTTTCAAAAACTTAAGATAATTCTACGCGATTAATTTGCTCCCTTAATTGTGGGGGTGATCCGAAAGTTACCAAACAAAATAACCAGTGAAGGTTACGTTATTCCTAATGAACTGCCCGATATATTAGCTACTTATTACGTTTTAAAGATTTGGCGAGCGCCTATAAAGATTCAACGCAATGTGCAGAAGCGCGAAAGGCCAAAAATTATCTGGAAAATTTAGAGAAAAATGCTTCTAAGGTGCTTGATAGTATAATCCAAGCGGAGATACTTAAAACCTTACTTTAGTGACGCAATTACCTGTGGATGAACGGTCCTGTAGTAAAGAACTAATAGTGTGCTTAGATAGGTTTGTTTCTTAATTTGGTACATACAAAACGTGTGAAGAAAAAGCTAAAATTTTTGCTTCTCAATTAATCAAAAATATAGAAAAAAGGGAAATAAGAGAAATAGAAACTATAGCATCTGCAAATAGGTGCGTATCTAGTTGTTTTTAGTACTTGCTATTTAAAATCATAAATAATCACCAATGATATGAACTTCGCGAATCAGTTGAATGCGATACGTTTTAAAAACCGTATCACTGATTTTTTTTATTAATGTTTCAATATCAGCGGCTGTCGCATGTCCTTCGTTCACAATAAAGTTAGCATGTTTTGTAGACACTTGCGCGCCGCCTATTTTTAAACCCTTTAATCCACAGCTTTCTATGAGACGTGCGGCATAATCGTCGCTAGGATTGCGAAAAACAGAGCCGCAGCTAGGTTCATTCGTGGGTTGTGTGGCTGTTCGATAGGCTAATAAAGCACGAATTTTTTCGAGTGATTCTTCCTTAGCGCCTGGTTGTAGTTGAAAATGGCCGGCTAGAAAAAATTCATCAGTAAAAACGCTGACACTGCGATAGGCAATTTGATAATCCTTAGGATAACGAATCTTTTTTTTGCCTTGACGATCGATAACTTCTACCGCGTTGACAATTTCCCAAGTTTCCATTCCGTTGCATCCTGCATTCATGGCTAAGGCGCCTCCGATAGTTCCTGGAATACCAGCTAAAAATTCGGCACCACTTAAATTTTTTCTAGCCGAAAACCGAGCGAAAGCAGGAGATGCAACACCTACTTCTGCACGTAGCAACGTGGCGCTTAGTAAATCTAATTTACAAAGCGCGCCTTGTGTAATAACAACAGTGGCGTTGACTCCACCATCGCGTACTAAAGTATTGCTACCTAAACCTAGGAATAGGAGGGGTTCTTGAGGCGATAATTGTTTAATAAAGTTAATTAAATCATTACTATCTTTTGGCTCATAAAGACGTTGTGCAGCTCCCCCGACTCGCCAAGAGGTATAGTCGGAAAGAGAAACGTTTTCTCGCAAGCGGCCTTGCAGTTCACTCATTATTTAAACCATTCCTAGCTGAGAACAAGCGAGATGTTGGGCAATACCTCCAATATCACCGGCTCCTTGTAGTAATAATACATCGTTATCTTGCAAAATAGTGTGGAGGCTCTTAGATAGATTTTGCTTATCTTCAATAAAGGTAGGGTTTAAGTGGCTGTATTGTTGGATATGCGTGGATAATGCAAGACTGTCAGCACCAGGAATGGGTGTTTCACCCGCCGCATAAACTTCTAACAATAACAGATGATCGACACTCGATAAGATAGTGACAAAATCGTTAAATAAATCGCGTGTCCGCGTATAACGATGGGGTTGGAAAGCCATAACTAAACGTCGATTGGGCCACGCACTACGAATTGTTTTTATGGTAGCGGTAATTTCACTCGGATGATGGCCATAGTCATCAATTAATAAAACATGCCCTTTTTTAATCTTAAATTTGCCAAGTATTTGAAAACGTCTATTCACACCACTAAATTGCGCTAATCCGGTTTGAATGACTTTATCGTCAATATTCAATTCAGTAGCAACAGCAATGGCGGCTACTGCATTTAATGCATTATGTTGTCCTGGTAAATTTAATAGAATATTTAGTGGTTTTCGTTCTTTACGTAAAACAGTAAAGTAATTTTTAATTTTTTTTTGTTGAAATGAAGTAATTCGAATATCGGCATCTTCACTGAAGCCGTAGGTAATAACCGGGCGCATAATATCAGGAAGAATCGAACGTATGATAGGGTCGTCTAAACAGACTATCGCTAAACCATAAAAAGGAAGATGACGTAAAAACTCTATAAAGCTTTGTTTAAGGCGCTGAAAATTACCTTCATACGTATCCATATGATCGGCGTCAATATTAGTAATAATAGCTATCATAGGTTTTAAATAAAGAAAAGAGGCATCGCTTTCATCGGCTTCAGCCACTAAATAGCGGCCAGCGCCTAAGCGAGCATGGGTGCTGGTGCTATTGAGACGACCACCTATAACAAAAGTAGGGTCTAATCCACCTTCTCCGAACAAACTGGCTACTAAACTTGTAGTGGTTGTTTTTCCATGCGTTCCGGCTACCGCTATCCCATAGCGAAAACGCATTAATTCTGCGAGCATTAAGGCTCTAGGAACGACAGGAATTCGAGCTTCTCGAGCTTTTACAATTTCAATATTGTTTTGAGGAACGGCACTGGAATAAATGACAACGTCGGCTTTATCGATATGATGTGCGTCATGGCCTTTTTTAAATTGAGCTCCTAGCGTTTGCAAATGATGGGTTATGGTATTTTCTTGTAAATCAGAGCCCGAAACAGTGTAACCTTCATTGAGTAAAATTTCGGCAATACCACTCATCCCAGCACCACCGATACCAACAAAGTGAAGATGTTGAATGCGGCCCATTTGATTTTCTACAAAAGGGTTTTTCATGTGGGAAACCTATATCGTGATAAAGAGATGGCGGTATTGTGTCATTAGTTGTGTGTAGGCTCAACTTTAATCTATACCACTAGCCAGTATTGAAAATGCGAACTTTTTAAAACCTGAGCGAGCAGTATATTTCCACTGGAAAATGTCTGAATCAAAAATAGCGTAATTTAGGTTACTTTACCAAAGGTATATTCGTAGCGATAATTAGTGGATATTCGCGATCTTCGGGTTCGCTGATTTGATTTAATACAACAAGATACCCCTTAAGGCCTTGAAAGAATCTTATTAGGAAAAAGGGATGGAGTTTTTTTCGTTCAATCGTGTAGAAATATGCATAATTATGTTGGTTAAGGTAATTAAAAACAGCTTTTGATCCTGTGTTACCTTCAGAGGTTAGGGCCTCAAATAAGATAACCGGTTGATGCATTTTTATTGTTTTTTCTAATCCTTGTAGCGCTTTAAGTTCATGTCCTTCAATATCTAGTTTAATTAATGCAATAGGTATTTCTTGTATAGCTTGTAACAAGCTATCCCCTTTTTTGACATTAAGATATTGAGTATTTTCTTCATTTATCTGTTTATTAAGGTTAAATCCTGAGCCACCTAAATTTTCTGAATTTTCAAAAAAGGGTAAAGTTGCCGATTCATTGCTAAGGCCTAATGGTATTACTTGAATATTTTTTGTTTTATTTAAAAAAATATTAGTTTCAAGTAATTTGAGTGCACGAGGATTTGGTTCAAAGCTAATAACTTGCTTAAAATAACGCGAAAAAAATAAACTGTGATTACCGATATTAGCTCCACCATCTATGACGGCTTGTTGTTTAAATCTTTGTAAATCTTTATGGGTGAACACCTTATTAAATAAGCATTGTAGTAACGCTTCTTCGTAAAGCCCATTAAGTGTTATCCATCCGCCAATTGCATCGCTCGGGACACAGGCTATGAGAGGGTAATTTTTTAAGCGATTTTTTTTGTTTCGTTTCTCAAAGCGTAATTTGAATAGACGTTCAGGTAATCGCTTATGAAAAGGCAATTGACGCATTAATATTTTAATTGTTTTTTTCATGTATTATATCCACAAGCTTTCTACTTTAAATGCTGTTTCTAATTCAGTTAACTGAGCCTGAACCCAAATTCACCTAACCGACATTCATAATCGATGCGTAATAAGAGAGAAAGCATCATACACGTAATTAATAAACTACTACCGCCATAGCTCATTAGGGGTAGTGTTAAGCCTTTGGTGGGTAATACGCCCATATTCACGCCAATATTAATCATAACCTGTAGTGCAATATTTAATCCGATGCCATAAGCGAGATAAGCAGAAAACCGTTGTCCTGCATTAAAACAACGTTGACCTATGCGTAATGCGCGCCAAACCAACACTGAAAATAATAGGATCATAAATAAACCGCCAATTAGGCCCAATTCTTCAGTCAATACTGCAAATAAAAAATCGGTGTGTGCTTCGGGTAAATAAAATAGCTTTTGTATACTTTCACCGAGTCCAACGCCAAACCAGCCTCCACGTCCAAAGGCAATTAAGGATTGTGTCAATTGATAACCCGAATCAAATTGATTGGCCCATGGGTTAAGAAAAGTGGTTAACCGCGCCAAGCGATAAGGCGAACTGATGGCAAGCATTCCTAAAATAAGCACGACTCCGGTAAATAAAATCACAAATTGCCAAATTCGTACCCCGGCTAAAAATAACATGCCGAGGCTGGTAACTAAGATGACAGTAGCTGCACCAAAATCAGGTTCACGTAATAGCAAAAAGGTAATAATAGCAAGCACAAGTAGCGGTTTTAGGAATCCCCGTATTTGTGTTTGTACTTGTTTTTCTTGCCGAAGTAGATAGCCCGCTAAATAAATGATCATGGTTAGCTTTACAAACTCAGATACCTGTAAACCAAAAGGGCCGAATCCTAGCCAGCGCATGCTTCCATTTACCTGCCTACCAATCCCAGGTAATAAAACTACCACGAGTAAACCAATACTTAAAACTAAAAGAGCAAGGCTAATTTGTTTCCAGTAATCTGTTTTTATTTGAAAAATAACTGCTCCGGTTCCTACGCCAAGGGCTAAATAGAACAACTGGTGAAAAAAGTAGTGGAAAGCTTGTCCGTATTGGTGTTCTGATATCACAATAGAAGTAGAAGCAACCATTAAAAGACCAAATGCGAGTAAAATTAAAATTGAAAAAAGCAAGGTGCGATCATATAAGATGGGAGTAACATCATGACGGCTTGCTTTAGACATATTAATGTTCCTTTTGTACGAGCTGCATAAATAGTTTGCCGCGCTCCTCATAATTCTTAAACATATCCATACTAGCGCAAGCGGGTGATAATAATACCGCATCGCCCGGTAAAGCCGTTTGCTCTGCTAACAAAATAGCCTGTGATAAATCGGAGGCTGATTGCGTTAAAGTGTCTTTTTCTAATGCTTTTTTTAATAGTCCTGCATCTTTGCCTATTAGTATGGCTATTTTAACATAGCGCGCGGCGCTTTTACGTAAAAGATTAAAATCAGCTCCTTTTCCTAAGCCACCTGCAATTAAAACGATTTTGCCTGAAATGGCAGGACCTAAACCGTGTAATGCGGCTAATGTTGCTCCCACATTTGTTGCCTTTGAATCGTTATACCAAGCAATTCCGTTTTCTTCTTTAATCCATTGGCAACGATGTGGTAATCCCTTAAATTGACATAATGCTTCTAACATCGCATTCAATGGAAGTTGTATGGCGTTCCCAATTGTCAAAGCGGCCAATGCGTTAACCCAGTTGTGCTGTCCTTTAATATAAAGCCTATCGACAGGGATAAGACATCGTTCGCCTTGAGATAAAAAAATCTTTTTATTTAGCTGTAGTAATCCGAATTCTGGCGAATCCGAACTTATTTTTTCTAAACCAAAGCTTAGTATTTTTTGCGGTTTTAATCGATGGGGGTGAGGGTGGGTATTAGGATCATCTCGATTCCATATCGCCGTTTCACAGTGATTATAAATACGTTGTTTAGTTTGTGTATAGTTTTCTAGTGTTTTGTGTCGATCTAAATGGTCAGGGCTAATGTTAAGTACCGTTGCAATTTTTGCGCGAAGGGAATAAGTTGTTTCGAGTTGGAAGCTAGAGATTTCGAGTACGTAAAAATCAGGTGTAGGCGCATTTAACAAATCAAGCGCTGCGTTGCCTATATTTCCACCTACAGCCGCTATGCGTTTTGAGGCATGAATCATATCGCCGACTAAAGTAGTAACGGTTCCTTTGGCATTTGTGCCGGTAATGGCAATAATCGGGGCTTGCGCTTTTTGTGCAAATAATTCAATGTCGCCAAATGGACGCACACCCGTTCTAGTGATGGCGTCTGCAATAATCGGCTCGCTTAAACTAATTCCTGGACTCACAATTAATTCAGTCATGTGCTGAAAGCGCTGTGGGTCAAAAGGGCCTAAATAAAGAGGTACGTTAGGAAACTCTTCTTGGAATATCGATAGCTGAGGCGGGTTTAATCGGCTGTCTACTAATGTAAAAGGCAACTGTAGACGTCTAAAATAGCGTGCACAGGACAGGCCAGTTTTACCTAAACCAATAATTAAACGTTTTTCAGCATGCGTTGGAATCATTCGACCTCTTCAATCAGCAAGTATTTGTTTGATTTTCTATACGGTTTAGTTAAGAGGGATTGTTTTACAAATACATGTGTATCAGAACAGACAACCCCGGCCGTAGCCATAGGCAACGTCCCACTATGAAATTAAACAAAAGATGACAGTTATGCAAGCGATCTTTTGATTACTCCGCCGCCTAAGCAGTATTCACCTTTATAGAACACAATTGATTGGCCTGGAGTAACAGCCCATTGTGCTTGTTCAAATTCGACCTTTATTTCGTCTTTTGCATAAAGCGAGAGATGGCAAGGCATTTCTATTTGCCGATAACGAATCTTGGCAGTGCATGTGAAAGGAAATAGGGGTATTTCTTCAGTGACCCAATGCAGTTGCGTGCAAATTAGTAAGTTGGAATAAAGTGCAGAATGCTCACGGCCTTGCACAACAACTAATGTGTTGCGGTCAAGCACTTTGTCGGCGACGTACCACGGCATTAATTTACTTTTTTTTAAGCCGCCAATACCTAGACCTTGGCGTTGGCCTATCGTATAAAACATTAAGCCATCGTGCTGGCCTATGTTTTTTCCCTCTTGTGTTTCAATTGGGCCGGGTTGGGCAGGCAAATAATGCTCTAAAAAGCGTTTGAATTTTCGTTCGCCAATAAAGCAAATGCCCGTGCTATCTTTTTTATTATGGTTAGGTAAGCCCTTTTGTTCTGCAATTTTTCTTATTTCAGGTTTGGTGAAAGAGGTGAGCGGAAATAAGGTTTTTGAGAGTTGTTTTTGTCCTAGTGTGTAGAGAAAATAAGTCTGATCTTTGTTTTTATCGCTGCTTTTAAGTAAGTAATAGCGGTTATTTGCAAAAGATTTTCCTGCGTAGTGACCTGTGGCAATAAAATCGGCACCTTGTTGTAGTGCATAGGCTAAGAAGGTTTTAAATTTAATTTCCTTATTACAAAGGATGTCTGGGTTAGGAGTGCGGCCGGATTGATACTCTTTGAGAAAGTAGGAAAAGACATTATCCCAATATTCAGCCGCAAAATTAATGGTATGCAAGGGAATAGATAAACTTTCGCAAACAGCTTGTGCATCAGCGATGTCTGCACTGGCAGAACAGTAGTCTTCGGTATCATCTTCCTCCCAATTTTTCATAAAAAGGGCTTCGACTTCATAACCTTGGTTTTTAAGTAATAAAGCGGCTACCGAGGAATCTACGCCGCCGGATAGACCAATAATGACACGTTGTTTTTTCATAGCGTTAAGCCGGCTTAAGATCAAACATAGTTTTATTTATAAATTTCTTTAGCATGCTCAATGGCTAGTTAGCGTTAAGACCTTTATTCTCAATAGAACGAATTTAAGCCTTTTTCAAGGGTTGTAGCAAGGACTTATAATCCTGAGCAATAGTATCTTTTTCATGAGGCGGTGAAAAAACGGCAATGAGCTGACCAGCGGGATCGATAAAGTATAGCGTGCCACTGTGGTCAATTTGATAATTTTTATCCTTGGGATTATCTTGCTGAGCCCTAATATAGACGACTCCCATTTGCTTGCTAAGTTGTTGAATTCCTAGCAAAGGCCCTGTTACCCCTTTAAATGCAGGATTAAAAGCCTTGACATAATTGGCAACCACTTTTTGATTATCACGTTTTGGATCTAATGTAATAAATACAATTTGAGGTAATGGAAGCTTTTCATTTTTTAATTGTGCGTAGACTTGAGTCAGCGTAGCCATGGTAAGTGGGCAAATACTTCTGCAGCGCGTATAGCCAAAAAACAAAAAACTATAATGGCCTTTCAAGCTATGGTTTGTGAAAGGGTGGCCTGACTCATCGGTTAGATGAAACTCAGGAAGTGCTTGAGGTTGTTCAATACGAGTACCAGCGGTAGGAAGGTTTATCCTATTCTTTGCCGTAGTCCATATATTAAAACCAATGCCTAATGCTAAAGCAACTAATGCAAAAAAAATAAGCGACAAGGCGTTTTTTTTAGAAAAAGGACAAGGCATTAAACACTCCTCATTAAAGAATGGTCCATGAGTAAACAAGCAAACAGCATGAGCAAATAAAAATTGGAATAATGAAAGGTTTTTATCGCGGCTGAACCCTTAGTTTGCTTCAATAAATGAATTGCTGCAACTAGAAATCCGATATCAAGTAGAATAGCGCCAGTTAGATAAAATAACCCGCTCATCCCAATGCAAAAAGGTAGCAACGTAACTGTGCTTAGGAGCATGATGTAAAGCAAAATCTGTTGTTTTGTAAAAGGAATTCCGTGAGTTACAGGTAAAATGGGCAGTTTACTTTTTACATAATCGTTATGCCGTGCAATCGCCAAACACCAAAAATGAGGTGGAGTCCAGGTAAAGATAATTAGCAATAATACTAACCCGCCGGGGTCTATCGTGTTTGTAATTGCAGTCCAACCGAGCAACGGAGGACTAGCTCCAGCTAAACCACCAATGACAATGTTTTGCGTGGTTACCCTCTTTAAAAATAAGGTATAAATAAAAGCATAGCCGAACAAACTTATTAGGCTTAATAGTGTAGTCAAATAATTCGCAAAAAATGTAAGTAGAGATACGCCTAATAGGCCAACTGTTATGGCAAAAAAGAAAACATGGAATGGAGAAATTTTTCCTTGAGGTAACGGACGTCGTTCCGTACGATCCATTAAACGATCCAATTGAATATCTAGAAGATGATTAAGGCTAGCGGCAGCGCTGGCAATTAAGCCTATGCCAAGCAATGTAAAAAAAATAGTTTTAAAAGGGATGGAATTTGGTGTGGCAAGCTCCATTCCCACCCATGCAGTCACTAACATCAAGCTCGTTACTCGCCATTTACCTAATTCTAAATAGATTGCTAATTGTTTTATTAGTGTCGTTGACACAGTAAAAAATATTTCCATGAACTTCCCTATTTTATTGTGTTCGTAATTTTTTGTAATGTTACTAAAAATTATACGAGATTACTTTGACGAAAGGTAGTCGCGCATGCTTAGGCTAATTTTAAATAGTTAACATCTGAAAATAAATATAATTTAATAATTAAGTTATTTAAAATAAAAGCAATTAAATAATAATATTTAATTATTTTAAATATTTAAAATAAAAATAAAAAATAGCTAGACAAACTTATTTTAATGATGATAAATTATCCGAGCTTAGGGTTAAAAAATTAAATTTAATTTATTTTTTGAAGTAAATTTTTTAATTTTATACGATAAATTAATGTTAATTATAATAAAAAATAAAGGTTTTTATGAATGAAGGTGTAAAAATATATCACGTGGCTTGCAAGAATGCCCCCAGTAAATCAGAAAGTAACGGTAAATCAAAATATATAGTTATAAAAAAAAAGTCAGATTCGAATGACGAAAAAGAATTTGAAGTGAAAGTAAAGGGAAATAAAGAATTTTGTAGTAAAAAAGATAAAAGTACTTACCTATTAGTGTTACAGATAGAATCTAGTTATGCAGGAGCTTTGAAAAAATATCTCTTAAGGCAACTTGAAGAAAAAAGCGTGGATAGTTTTCAAGCTTTATCGAGTGTTTTTCTTGTAAACGATCAATTTGATTTTTCTTCTATTATTGCTAAAACACAAGAAAAAAAATCCGAAATTAAAAGAGAGAGCGCAGCTTCTTTATTAGTTAGCCCGGAATCTTTGTTAAAAAATAGAGATAGCACAAAAGATGAAAATGCATCGAATAAAACTAAGGTTAATGAATTGGTAGTTGCTACTCAGCAATTGGCAGATGGTTTGGAAAATGCCAGGCAGCATAATTCAGAATACGATAAGGAAGGCGAACTTGATAAATGGCTGGAATTACTTCAAAAGCAATTGAATAAATTAATGGATGCCGGAGAAAAAGCAACTAATCTTGATATAAACAAAACATTTAAAAATTTACATGATTTAAATTTTTTATTTTCAAAAGAAAATTTACGGTTAGCGATTCGCAACGTAGAAGCTTTAGCCGATAAATTTTCAGAGAGAGAAGAGTATGCAACATTAGCTGAGGTAGCAGTTTTATTAAACACAGCTTGGAACCAATATAATGCGAGCAATAGCAGCGAAGGGTTGGTTGCTATGGATAATGCTTTAAAAACCCATGATGCCACTATACGCAAGTATTTTAAGATTTATAATACTGAGCTTGAATTCAATCAAAAGCAGTTAGTTGATTTGGAGAAAAAAATAGTTGAGCAATATAATGATTTGGATCCTTCTGTTCAAGGTTACTTGGATAAGTCGGGATTAGAAAAAATGATTTTTTCTATAACTTCTGATATTAATATCGATAGATTAACAAACCTTCGCGCTCGTATTGAAAAAGTTTCACAAGATTTTTCTGTACAGAATACGTTAGCTAAAAGCGCCTTAGATAAACCTAGTCAAAACTATACTCAGACTCTAAATAAAAAAACATCTATTAGCAAACATCTCAAGCAAGGTAACAATGAGTTAGGGAAACTCAATTTATATTTGAACCGCTCAGAAGAAAAAGCGAATCAATTACTGAAAGGAATAGCAGGCCATTTTTTTAGTAAAATATCGCAAAAAAAACAAGAAATTTTACATTCGCTTTCAGAAAAACGAGGAGTTATTCAGAAATTTGGTGTTATTTTAGAGAAAGAAGGCATACCTGTAAAAGAGGATTTACAGGCTATTAAAGACCAACTCGCCAAGATTAAAGTTAATTTAAGTGATGAAAATTTAAGTATTTTACGAAAAGCTCGCGGGCTTACTTTATTTGGTCTTCGTAAAGTAACAACGACTAGCGATAAGGTAGCGCTAAAAGTAAAAGAGGCTGCAATGGCTTTAGAAGCAAAAGTTGATGACTTAATGAATCAAGTTTCAATTGTAAATAGAGGATGAGTTAATTATCTATAGAGGACAACTTATGCTGTCCTCTATAAGATTAAGCTAATTATCTAGTGCTTCTCTCAAAGAAAGTAAGCCGGTTTAATTTAAAAATAATATATTTAAAATAGAGCTGTTTTTACAGTTTACTTTAGTTGAATTAAGAATAATAAAAATATAAAATATGAGAAAAATACTATGTTAAAAACAAGCCTATATCCAGATCTTAATGAATTGTTAAGTGAAGATTTAAAACGACTTGAACGGTTTATAAATTTTCCGAAAGCAAATGATATTTTTCAAAAGACTAATGAACAGTTAATAAAATTAAAAGACGAAGGTGTTAAATTTGATGAAATCGAAGCGCAATTAGAGATAGATGATTTTTTTCAAGAGATAGAAATATTAGTTGAAAATGAAACTGAAAGTTTGCGTAACTTACTATCTTTAATTGATGAGTATTGTGACAATGCACCTAAAAAACAGGAATTAAATAATTTAATTAGTCTTAGAAGTAAAAGGTTAGCTAATCATTTTTCTGGTTTAGAGATTTTTAATCCCGATCATCTACATGTTTTGAATGATTTAATTATAAATAAATCTAATAAGTTTCTTGTTAGAATAAAAGAAGTTTTTAATAGCTTTAATTTTGAATATCAATATGAAAATTATAAGCAGAATTTATTAAAAAAATTTGACTTTTTGCAAGATGCAGATGTGCATGAATACGCATTCGCACATGCTGAATTTAAAATAATTATTTCCGAATTGGTTACTTTTAAAGATTCTCATAAAACTTTCCAGTCTTTGCTACGCACAAATTATTTTTATCAAGATCAACGTAAGTTAATAGATGAAGTTCAATTAAGTTCAGAAAAAATAACTTTAATAAAAGCTGATCTTGATGCTTTAGAAAAAAATATTTCTATAGCAATAGACAATTTTAATCCTTTAATAAAGCCATTTTCTGATTTAAAGTTAGAATTAAGTTGTGATTTTGATAAATTTAATTCTAAACTTAGCGAGTTAAAAGAAGCGAATGAGCTAGCTTTAAGGAATGAATTAAATTCTTTAAAAGAGGAATTAATTGGTTTAATTAAAGTACCAGTTTATACTTTTAACTCAGTTTTGCTAAAATCAGATGCTTTGTTAAAAGATATTGCCAACTTATCTGCGGAGGTTCAAACAATTTCTGAGAAAAAAGATAGTTTTAATCAGTATTACAAACGATACATTGATTTGAAATCAGAAATTTCTGAACTTACTATTTTTTCTTCTCTACGAAAGCCATTTGATAAAATGTTTACTAAGAAAATGAAGCAGCGAATCAATAAAATTGCTGCTTATAAGCATAAACTACATACTTCAGGGGATTTAATAGCGAATAAAAAAGCTGAAATATTTAATTTTATATTAAAAGAATTGCAGGATATAAGGGACTTTGAGCAGGATAATACTAAATTAGGTTCTTCTACTTTAGCTGAAAGTGTAAGTGGATTAGTTGCTAAGCTTGACAAAGATATTTCTACTTTATCAGAGCATAGGAATACGCCATTTAAAAGTGCATTTTGGTGTTTATTTGGCGTTTTTAGGCCTACAACGACGAGCCTACAGCTCATTAAAGAAATAAAAGAAGAATTAAATCAATTTAATTCTTCAATACAGGAAAAAACTTTATCTCCGACGCCGTGATTTTTATAACCATCAAAGTATAAAAATAGATTATTACATAGTTTTTTTATAAAGAACTATTCGTTCATTAAAATTTATGAGAATATTTAAAATTTTAAAAAAATGGCAAATAGCATTTAGTCAGGTCTATAGGCACAATGGACAAATATTATCTCGGTATCAAGCTGCTTTTGTGCTTAAGCTCGATGCTAATCTAGCCAAGATGTCCGATAGACAAGAACAAGTACCAAATTTGCAAGCTTTAGTTATAGGGGTTGATATAAATGTAGCTCATGGAGAAGTTGAAGAAATTAATTTGATTGATTATGGTCTAAAAATAGATAAAAAAGGAGAGTTTAACATTGAAGTTCCCTTTTCTAAACCTTCGGAATTGCTACCCGCTCCTTTACTTTGTCTTTATAAAACAGGCAGTAGTGAATCTATCCCTGCAACTATAAGCGGTTATTTGAAAAGCTATTATTTAGAATTTATAAAAATTTATAAGCGATTAAACCAAGCAGGCAATAAAAAAGATAAAGAGCAGTTTGGAGTTATTAATACTCTTTATCAATCTCAGATAATAGAGATTATTCGTAAATTTTATAGGGATATTTATAGCCAATGGCTAAACAAGTTTGAAGTAATTGGACTCCTATTCGATCGATTTTTTATTGAATACCGTTATGGTAATTATATTTTGCATGATACTTATCTGCAATTGACCTCAGAACTGTTTCCAAGCGATCTAAATAATAATAAAATAAAAAAAGGTGATTTTATGGGTAGCGAGTATAAAAATAAAGAAGAGGTATTTTTGACCCAACGTGTCCGTATTACAAAAGCAATGCTTATCAAAAAATTAAAGCCAATGTTTGAAAAACTCCAAGTAAGTTTTTCGTCTGTTAGTTTTAGCCATTCATCAGTAAATGAAGATTCATCTGCTAACAAGGAAAAATTATTTTTTGTTAAATGCGAGCGTTTTTTTGATGACAAAATAGCATTTTTGCAAAATCCAGAAAATGTTAAGTATTTAACAGAATTTTGTCAGATAAATAGAGAAAATATTATTGAAAACTTAAATTATTATAGGTATTTATTAGTAGAAATAATAAATATGCTAGTTGAATTGGATAAGAGTTTTGATGCTGATTCAATAGAAAAAGTAGAAGATACTTTAGAAAGTTATGCAAATTGTTTTTTAAATTATTTCGAAAAATTTATTAATCCTTGTTTAGAAAGTTTATTGATTAAAGAGCAATATGTGCCGCAATTTTATGGTGAGAGTGTTAATAATATGGAAGTACAGGCAGAACTTCTGGATAAAAAAGAAGAAATTTTGACACAGAATTTTGCGAATAATGCACCAACGCTGTTAAGCTCGAGTCAAACAAATACCAAGCATAATGCGCTAATCGAAGAGAGCGCAGTTAATAGCTTTAAAACTACAGCTTGCGGAAAAACAGCAGTAAAAATTATTAAAGAATATGAAGACTATTTATCAGAATATAATCTTGGTTCCCTTTCAAGTAGATCACGTTTTTTATTGGTTACTAAAAAAGGTGCAATAGGTAACATTCGAGAAATACTTAAAAGAAGTGCTCTTAATGATCTGAGTGACTTTAAAGCTTGTTTGGCAGGATGGGAATCTACATTTGTTTTACACCGAGATAGCTATTTTACACAAAAAATAGGTAATTTTTTTAAAGGACATGCAAAAACAAAAGGCGCATTATTGTTTGAAAAATTAAAAATTTTAGTGAGTGAAGCAGAAAGGTTAGCGTTACAACCTAGGACTTAGTGAAAACGTTTCTTAGAATAGAGTGAATTCAATTAAAATGGGTGTTAATCATGCAATATCGCGAAAAATATAATAGTAAACTAAGTAAGGATAGTGGCGAATTATACCAGAAGCCTTTATCTGTTGAGCTCTTGGCCGCTTTTACTAAAGCGGCCAGGAAACAACTGGTACGCTATTCAACGCAGCTATTAGCAAATTACCCTAAAAAAAATCAGTGTAAGAAATATAATCACTGGGTAGAGAAACGCGATATAATTGATAAGCTTCTTTGTATACTTGATAATAGTGATTGTCAGCGATTTAACCCTAATCTAGAAATCGCTGATTCTTCATTAAAAGATTTTAAATATGCATTGGACGCTTGTAAATCTACTTTCTCAAAAGGATTGGCTGCCAAACTCAGTTTACCATTTACTTCCATAACAGGTTATTTTTTTAAATGGTATCCCAAAAAAATACAAACAGCTTTGTTAGTGGAAAAATTGGAAAAGCTATTGGATGAAATAAAAACACCTTTAGCGCCGTATCAAGAAATCATTAAAACTAAAATTTAACAGAAATTTTTCTTGAGATGTTTTGGCATATATATACCATTAAACCACGCACCTAGCCCCACAGTTATAATTGGTTGAAAACTCACTTTAGCAGCAAGATAGGTTACGGGTGCTTCATTTTGCGATGGAAATTTTCAAGAGGAGAACTACAGTTCTCCTCTTGAATAACAGCGCGCAATCTTTATTTAGGCGTGTTGAAAAATAGCGTTGCATAAAGTTAAACGTTGAAAAAGAATAAGGATAAAAAATTAGAATCTACCGATTTCATTAAGTTTATTTGTGCCATTAGAACCCTTGGTAAATAAAGAACATGCTTATCGCAAGTTTTTGCAATTGCTTGATTTTGAGTGGTTAACTAAGCCTTTATTAGCGCTGGAAAATACCGAGGTAGGTCGGTATGGCTATGCCCTATCCAAAGGATTCCGGATGTTATTACTACAGTGCGTGAAAGATTTAAGTGATCGAGAATTGGAAAGTTATTACAAGAAAATTTAGCGGCTAAATTATTTTGTAGTTTTTATTAGAGTCACTTAGGTTGCAAAGGTAACAATAAATTTTGGTAGGGGTATAAACGTCATGTAAGCGTTGATAGGCAGTGTGGTCTTATTAATAAAGTGGTTGTGATGCCGGCTAATGCGCCGGATGAGAAAGCCAGCTATACAGCGTTTGTCTGGCTATATTAAATCTGGCACACGTTTATTTTTTTCATTCCTTCATGAACTGCTTTCACGACTCGCTCTCTTAAATCTACGCTATATGGCATTGCTTGCTGCTTAGTAAAATCGTTTATTTTAACAATAATTTTTAACACTTGTTTAATAGGTAGCCCTATAGTATCTGGATAATTAAAAAAATTTCTTCATTACTTTTAGAGATAATTAATAAAAAATCAATTTATTTTTTCAAAAAATTAGTGCCTCTACCCAAACAAAATTTCAGTGCGATTGCTATGATAAAAACCCCTTAAAACATAATTCTATGCTAAGAAAAATATTCATAGTACCGCGTAGTCCCGCCTCTACAAAAATCAGAAAAACTGTATTCAACTCATTCTAGCTCCAGATTTACTTACCGTTAGGTATTAAGGCATTAACCTCTTTTGAGACAGTTTGATAATCAACCATTTTATCAAAATTTAAGTAGCGGTATAAATCATCAGCCATTGTATTTATAAACTGTATCTTTTCCTTATATTGTTCTATGCTGGGAAGATAACCTAAACTTGCTGTTATTGCAGAAAGCTCCGCAGAAGCTAAGTAGACATTTGCGCCTTTCCCCATACGATTAGGAAAATTTCGAGTCGATGTCGAAACAACTGTCGCACCATCTTGTACTCTTGCTTGGTTGCCCATACATAAAGAACATCCAGGCATCTCTGTGCGAGCACCTACGGCGCCATAAATCGCATAATAGCCTTCTTGCATCAATTGGTGAGCATCCATTTTTGTAGGAGGCGCTATCCAGAGTATGCTTGGTAAGTGACTACCCATAACGTTTTTTAATAAGCTTCCTGCAGCACGATAATGACCTATGTTAGTCATACAAGATCCTATAAAAACTTCATCCACTTTGGTATTAGCTACTTCAGATAAAGGTTTAATATTATCGGGATCATTAGGGCATGCTAATAAAGGTTCTTTAATTTGATTAAGATCAATTTGGATAATCTGTGCGTACTCAGCATCTGCATCTGGCTCTAATAAATCAGGATTAGCTAACCAATTTTGCATGGCATCGATGCGACGCTGTAAACTACGCGCATCTTGATAACCATTAGCTATCATCCATTTCAATAAAGAAATATTAGAATTTAGATACTCAATAACAGGTTCTTTATTTAAACGTACCGTACAGCCATTGGCTGAACGCTCAGCAGAGGCGTCAGAAAATTCAAAAGCTTGTTCAATTTTAAGATCAGGTAATCCTTCAATTTCTAATATACGTCCCGAAAATATATTTTTTTTGTTTTTGCTATCGAGTGTTAGTAATCCTTGTTGTAGGGCAACATAAGGGATAGCATTGACTAAATCACGTAATGTAATCCCAGGCTGTATCTGTCCCGTGAATTTCACTAATACCGATTCCGGCATGGTTAAAGGCATTACACCCATGGCTGCCGCAAAAGCTACTACACCTGAACCGCCAGGAAAACTAATACCAATCGGAAAACGCGTATGTGAATCGCCTCCTGTTCCAACAGTATCTGGAAGAAGCATTCGATTGAGCCAAGAATGGATAATCCCATCTCCAGGCCGTAAAACAATACCGCCACGGGAAGCAAAAAAGTCAGGAAGGGTATGTTGTGTTTCTATATCGACTGGCTTTGGATAAGCGGCAGTATGACAAAAACTTTGCATGACTAAGTCTGCTGAAAACCCTAAACAAGCTAGCTCTTTAAGCTCATCCCTTGTCATAGGGCCTGTTGTATCTTGCGAGCCTACCGCCGATATTTTGGGTTCGCAATATACACCAGGGCGAATACCTGGCAAACCACAGGCCTTACCTACCATTTTCTGAGCTAAGGTAAATCCTTTTGCCGTTTCTTGAATAATTTCGGGCCGATGAAAAGCACTAGAAAAAGGATATTTCATCGCTTCACAAACCTTATCTGTCAAAGACCGACCAATAATTAAAGGGATTCGACCTCCGGCACGTACCGCATCAAGCAACGATAAAGTAGGTTCGAATTGCACCAATTCTTGATCCTTTTCGTCGGTTATACGACCTTCATAAGGATAAATATGAATAATATCTCCAGTATTTAATCGACTAACATCCACTTCCACTGGAAAAGCGCCTGCGTCTTCGGCTGTCGTACGAAAAATTGGGGCAATCTTCCCGCCTAAAATAATACCGCCTCGATTTTTATTAGGGACGAATGGTATTCGTTCGCCAATATGCCATAACAAAGAATTAATAGCTGATTTACGGGATGAACCCGTACCAACAACATCACCCACAAAAGCAACGGGATAACCCTTCGTTTTCAAGCCAGCAATCGTAGCTAAAGCATCTGGCATACGGTTACAAAACATCGCCAAACTATGTAGAGGAATATCTGGCCGACTCCAAGCTTCGGTAGCTGGAGATAGATCATCAGTATTAATTTCACCTGAAACTTTAAATACCGATACCGTTATTTTAGATGGGACTTTTGGCTTAGAGGTAAACCATTCAGCCTGCGCCCAAGATTGTATAACACGCTCGGCAAAGCTATTCCTTTCTTTTGCTTTTGTAAGCACATCATGATACGCATCAAACATCAATAAGGTATACGCAAGTTGATGAGTAGCTATCTCTGCTAGGTGCTCATGATCGAGCAATTCAATGAGAATAGGGACATTATAACCACCCAGCATAGTTCCCAGTAATTCAACGGCCTGCTGAGGTTTAATAAAGGGGGATTGGGCTTCGCCTTTTGCTAGTGCAGCAAGGAAAGCTGCTTTAACATAAGCTGCAGAATCGACGCCCGGGGCTATGCGTTGACTTAATAAATCTACTAAGAAAGACCCATTAACACCTACTGGAGGGCTTTTAAGAAGTTCTACCAATTCTACTGCCTGTTCAGCATTTAAAGGTAGTGGGGGTATAGCATCGTTTGCACGTAGCTGCACATGCTGCTCATAGGTCTTTAAAAATTGAGTTGTATGCACAATAACCCCCGCTTATTCTTTTAAATAAGGCGGATTATACTCCCTTGAAATACTATTAGTAAGCTATAAACTGGACAAAAATCTTAATTATGACAATCCTAATCGCTAAGCACCTCTCGCTGTTAAAAAGAAAAATAATCGAAACAGAGCAGCATTTTCACCGCAAACCCAACTCCGTCAACTTAATAGCAATAAGTAAATCTCAAAGTACCGAAGCAATTAAAGCCGCAATTGCAGCGGGACAATTGGTTTTCGGCGAAAGTTATGTTCAAGAAAGCTTAGAGAAGATCCGTAAATTAAAAAATTATAAATTAGAATGGCATTTTGTCGGTAAAATTCAGAGTAATAAAACTAAACCTATTGCTGAAAACTTTGCATGGGTACATAGTCTTTCTGAAATAAAAATAGCCGAGCGTTTAAACGCTGCCAGAAAATCTGCAAATTTATCACCCCTAAATACCTGTATCCAAATTAATCTTGATAAAGAAGATAATAAAATGGGTATTTATTTAACTGATCTGGTTTCTTTTGCGCAAGCAATAAAGCAATTCACGCATCTAAAATTACGTGGCTTAATGACTATTGCAAAAGTAAAATATGATTTTTCAGCCCAACGTGAAAGCTTCAAACGATTACGATTTGCTTTACAAGAACTCCGACAATTTGATTTTAAACTAGACACCTTATCAATGGGCATGTCAAACGATTATGAAGCCGCTATTGCTGAAGGTACAACCCATATTCGAATTGGTACGGCTATTTTTGGAAAAAGAAAATCTTAAAATAACTACTTAAAATAATTTTTTACATAGTCCTCTAAGCGAGTTAAATTAATTCGAGTTTGTTGCATGGAATCTCGATCACGTACAGTAACCGTATCATGTTGTGCTGTCTTATCACTTTGACCAATCGTATCAAAATCTACAGTCATGCAAAGTGGTGTGCCAATTTCATCATGGCGCCGGTAGCTTTTACCAATATTTCCCGTATCTTCATAAGCAATACGCCCTAAACCTAAAGTTTGGATTGACTTTTTAATAGCTTTTGCTTTTTCTACAATGGCGGAATTATTTTTTTTTAGCGGAATAATAGCGAGTTTAACTGGTGAAAGCTGGGGTTTTATTTTTAATACAATGCGCTGGTTATCATTATCTAATTTTTCTTCTTCATAGGCATCCGTCAAAATAGCTAATACACCTCTATCTAAACCTGCAGATGGCTCTATAACATAAGGTATAAGGTGCTGCCCAGGTTGACCTTTAACACTTAATTTGGCTGTACTATCTTTATTAACTGCTACTTGTGCAGTTATTTTTAATTCAGCTTGCCCTTGCGTATGAGACCCTAAATCATAATCAGTTCTATTAGAAATACCCTCTAACTCCTCAAAACCATGAGGAAATTCATACAATATATCTTCCGTTGCTTTTGCATAATGCGCTAACTCATCTTTCGATTGCTTAAGCAATTTCAAACGCTGCGAAGACAAACCTTGCTCTTTCCACCACGATAGGCGTTGATCTACCCAATATTTATGCCATTTCTCATCTTCGCCTGATTTAACAAAAAATTCGATTTCCATTTGTTCAAATTCTCGTACCCGAAAAATAAAGTTTCGTGGTGTTATTTCATTACGAAATGCTTTACCTATTTGTGCGATGCCAAAGGGTAATTTAGGAGACATAGAATCCATTATATTTTTAAAATTAGTAAATATTCCTTGCGCCGTTTCAGGACGAAGGTAAGCATACGAATCCTTATCTTCTACCGGCCCCATCGTTGTTTTAAACATCATGTTGAAAGCTCTTGGCTCGGTAAGGTCCTTTGAACCACAGTTTTCACATTTTCCGCCGACAAGGTGATCTAAGCGCCAGCGCTTTTTACAAGCACGACAATCAATCATCAAGTCCGCAAATGTACTTTCATGGCCTGAATAATAGAATATTTTTTTCTGAGTTAAAATTGCTGAATCCAAACCAAAAATATCGTTGCGTTCGTAGACATTAGCTTTCCACCAAGCTGCTTTTAAATTATTTTTTAATTCTACACCCAAGGGACCATAATCGTAGACGCCCTGCAGGCCGCCATAGATTTCTGCGCTAGGAAAAATAAACCCTCTACGCTTACATACTGAAACTATTTCTTCTAGATTTTTTGCCGCCATAGTTAACTTCCGAAGTAATATGCCTATTGTACCTAAATTGCGAACTAGCAATATTAAGTAATTTATCCGTCAAAGGAATTTTTTAAGGTAAAAGCTCTGACTAGCATTTTAAAATTTTTATCAAGTGATTACTGTATAAATCCGAGCCAACTCATCTGCTTAGCCAGGATTTATAACAGGTTTCATCAAGCCTGTTAAGTGTTATCTTAATATAAAGTAAAAAGCACTAACTCTCTGCATCCTAATTTGAGCTTGAGGAATTATTAATTATTACCTCACCTTACGCAGTTGAGTTAATAATCCGAAGTTGCTGTAACATCAATTGATTAGCTTTAAGCAGTAACTTATGTTTAATGGCAAAGTGGTTTATGGAGGTCTTAATTGTAA
>X84_Common_Chiffchaff__coassemble_27_pt1 | contig 22201 bp, 22 predicted proteins | sample X84_Common_Chiffchaff__metabat2_high_PE_001 | metagenome-assembled genome bin X84_Common_Chiffchaff | reverse complement strand
TTCTTTTCTCCCTTTTTGATTTTAATAACTTCATACTTAATTTTTCAACACGCCCTTGCATTACTATGCAACAAATGTTTGCCTATCCATCCGTTTTCAAGAAGTCACTGTTAGCAACATTGTTAGAAATTGCCTTGTTTCACCCGCGTACGCAAAAAATCTACGCCAATCTGACTACTCATAGCGATTTTAATAAATTAAAACCAATTATTCGCTTAATAGCTGATTTATTACAATTAGGTTTTTATAACTTTTTTTATTTATCTCGACTATTAGAATGGTGTTTTCCAGGTAATGAGGTTGTTTGGAAAATCAGTTTGGGCTTACACATGGTTCATAGTTTTTATAGATTAACAGGAGACTTAAGCTATTGGTATTTAGGTATGGCGTTGTTTGTTTTTCCACATTTGCCATTTTTATTAGAAAATCTTGGTGTACCGGTTACACATGCATTAAATAATGTATGTAATAAAGTAGTGCAAATGTTCATTGGACAGAGTCTATTAAATAATTTTGTTGAAGACGATAATCGTATAGAACAGCAGAACCGTGAATTAGTACTTTGCGATGCACGGGTAAAAAAGGGGAGAAATCGATTTAAACATTTTACTGAATTGAGTTTTTTTTTCGAAGCGGAAAATGATAATCTAAATCATACCAAGGCTTCACAAACTCAAATGACAGACTCGCTTATTTTTTCCAACTCAATTCGCGGGATTTCGAAATTTTAAAACCTACTAGGTGACTTAGGTGCAAAAATACTGACGGAAAGCATTTCCGAATTTAATTAGTTACAGCCATTCGGAAACCAGTCCTTTTTCTAGGAAAGCGTTTAGCTAGAAAATTAGTGGGTGATAAAGGTTATATTTCTGCTTGTTTATTTGAAGCGCTTGTAAAACAAGGTTTGCAATTAATCACTCGAATAAAGCGTAATATGAAAAATAAGTGGATGTCATCACAGGATAAATTTTTATTACGTAAACGAGGTTTAATCAAATTTGTCAATGACCAGCTCAAAAATAAGAGCCAAATTGAGCATTCTCGACGCCATAAGGTTGGCGGATTTATGCTCAATTTTTGCGCCGCGCTTTTCACTTATGCGTTGCAAACTAAAAAGCCTTCTCTTAGACAATACTGACGTTACTTAGCTAAACATGAAATTCGAGTTAGGAAAATTTAATTTGAATACAGCTAAACTTTGATTAGCCAGATCTTCTAGTCCTAAAGCACGATACGATTTAATCATAATGATTAATGCTTCTTTTACTTCTGGTGCTCCTTGATAACGTTGCACTATTTCATTTGCTCGATTTGCTGCCGCTACATACGCTTTTTTTCTAAAATAATAATTGGCAATATGAAGCTCATAACTTGCAAATAAATTTCGTAAATAGATCATCCGTTGTCTAGCATCTGCAACATAACGACTCTTGGGATAACGATCGATCAATTGTGCAAATTCCTGATAAGCAAGACGCATCGTTCCCGGATCTCTCATTGAGAGATCAATAGGAATATAACGTAAATACCACCCTCTGTCCTGATCCATATCCGCCAAAGCACGCATGTAATAGGCATAATCAATCGATACGCTATTAGGATATAAATGGATAAAACGTTCCGCAACTGCTTTTGCCGAAGGGGAATCCCCATTTTCGTAATAACCATAGATAAGTTCTAATTGTGCTCGTTCTGAATAACGATTAAACGGATATATAATATCAAGTGCTTCGTAAGCCTTAATAGCATGCACATAATTTCGATTAACAAGCGACTCTTTAGCCGTTTGATAAATTTGCCCAACAGATTGTTCCTGGAAGGCAATCAATGGGTCATTAGACTTAGTAGCGCAAGCAATCAATAAAACAGCGACTAAACCTATAAGAAAAACAAGATTAAATAGTTTCACAATGTATTTATTAATAAAGTTATGACTAATTTATGACTAATTCTAGGGTAATAAGCACCGAATACCGCCTTGTTAACCTATGTGGACGCGGGACAAAGCCCTTGAACAAGCTTTCATCGAAAAAGCACCCTATATATAGGTTTTTGCAAAGGGCAAGTCCAAATTCCAATTTTTGTGTAAAATTTAACCCTTATTCTTTTTTTTGAAAAATCTCATTTAGCTTAAATTTTTCCGCTAAGATAGGAATTCCACACCATCCTATAACTGCTTCAACAATAAGAATAACACCCACCAAAAATGCAAATAATTTACCCAAACCTAATAAAACACCGATCAATAAGACAACTCCAATGACTAGACGAGATATGCGTTCATTGGCTTGGATATTGCTTGCTACATTCAACATAGATAGTATCCTCTATTAAGTAATAATAAAAAGGCATCGCTCCCGACAGCATTATAGCGATAGTTCTATGAAAAACACAGCTCAAACCATTAATTGTCAGGTTATTGTCCCTGAACACTTAGCAGAAAAACGACTCGACCAAATTCTAAGTGCACTATTTCCTACCTATTCTCGGTCCCGTTTGCAAAGCTGGATACGTAGCCAACAGATTCGAGTCGATCAAGAACTAAAACGTCCTCGTGACAAAATTAAAGCAGGGGCATTGATTACTATTTGTGCAACACTGCCTGAGGAAACAAAATGGGAAGCACAAGCATTACCACTAAACATTATTTATGAAGATGGGTCTTTACTTATCATTAATAAACCTGCCGGTTTAGTTGTTCATCCCGCCGCTGGCAATCCCAATAAAACGCTGCTTAATGCGTTATTACATCACTGTCCACAATTAAAACAGCTTCCTCGTGCTGGCATCATACATCGACTAGATAAAGATACTTCTGGTTTATTAGTTGTCCCAAAAACCTTGGATGCACATACTAAACTTGTCAGACAACTCCAGGCACGGACCATGCAGCGAGATTATTATGCCGTAGTTCAAGGAATTATAATCTCAGGAAGAACGGTTAATGCGCCTATGGCTCGGCACCCTAAACTTAGAAAAAAAATGGCTGTCAATGAAATTAGTGGAAAAGAAGCCATTTCACACTACCGCGTTGAGGAGCGCTTCCCACATCACACTTGGGTAAAAGTTCAATTAGAAACGGGACGAACGCACCAAATCCGTGTCCACATGGCTCACATTCATCATCCCTTAGTCGGTGATAAAACCTATCGCGGCCGCCTACAGTTACCCAAAAAGGCCGGTGAAGCATTGATAATGTGCTTACGCCAATTCCCCCGACAAGCCTTACATGCATACCATTTAAAACTAATACATCCTGTTACTCAGCAAACAATTGAGTGGGAAGCACCTTTACCAGAAGACATGAAAAACCTAATAAACTGTCTAAGAGAAGATAAGCAACATGCTTGACCTGATTATCCCTGATTGGCCTGCGCCTTCTTGGATTAAAGCCTTTACCACGACACGCCATGGAGGCTTTAGCCATCCACCTTTCGATAGTTTGAATCTAAGTCCGTATGTAGGAGATAATCACCACAGTGTGGTCCAAAACCACCAACTGCTTAAAAATTTACTAGGCCTAACAAACGATCCTCTCTGGCTTAAACAGGTTCATGGAACAAAGGTTATTTCTGCCAATGTCGCGTCTGACTTAGTAGCTGACGCGGTTTACTCCCACGAACCCCAAGTAGTTTGTGCTGTACAAACAGCTGACTGCTTACCCATATTGGTTTGTAATCGTACTCACTATGGTGTAGCTGCCATTCATGCCGGCTGGAAAGGTTTAGCCGCTGGCATTATAGAAAATAGTATACAAGCACTCGATTCTCCGCCGACCGATCTAATAGCTTGGTTAGGTCCCGCCATTGGTTCTCAAGCCTTTGTTGTAGGAGAGGAAGTTATCACGGCATTTATAGAAAAAAGCCCTACAGCTAGCGCAGCTTTTCAACGAATAGGCAATAAACACTGGTTGGCAAACCTCTATCAACTTGCCAAACTACGGTTACATAGCCTCGGAATAAGAGCTATTTATGGCGGTAAGCATTGTACTTACACTAACAAAGAGCAATTCTTCTCATTCCGCCGAGATAAAGTAACGGGCCGCATGGCTAGTCTCATCTGGATTACTAGCCTTCTTCCTGAATCAACAAACTAAGCAAAACAAACCTCCACCCTGTAACCTTTAAAGCAAAGTTTTTTATTGTTCTTTTCTTATACAAAAACCCTCTCTGCTCTAGACTACAGTCAATATAAAAATTGATAATTATAACAATAACAAATATTTATGCGTCGCTACCTATTAGCCTGCTTACTTGGGCTATTTACCATACCCCTTTTTGCTAAGCCGCTATCACAAGACTTTTCAATAGACGCTCACCAAAATATCGATGCAAAACGATGGGGAATACTTATCTACCACAGCTGGATGACTAGTGACAATATTGGCGCCGTATTAACCTGGCAAAACGTCCATTTAAAATACGAGACTTTAAACTCCATAGACCTAGCTTATCAACTAGCGCCGAAAAATCCGCTACGACATTTTTTTCAACCGCTGGTTAGTACGGTAGAAGTCGCAGGAAATTTTAGCCAGCGGCGTGATCCCAATGGCCTAATTTGTGAATTAGACCCTTACTTAAATTTCCGTTGGAAGTCCTTTCCCTGGGATAACACCATTACAACAACATTCTCTATTGGTGATGGACTTTCTTATGTAACAGGACTTTCCCTGCGGGAAGAACACGATTCAACAAATAATAATACAAAACACTTATTAAACTTTTTAGTTCTAGAAGCCAGCTTTGCCGCGCCTAAACATCCTGATTTACAATTTGTTGTAGAGTCAACCACCGTTGTGGCGCTTGGGGTCCATTTGGAGCAGGTAACTTAAGCTCTAATGCTGTAGAGGTTGGAATACGCTGTTTATTTTAAGATATTAAACCAAATTCTAAAAATACCGCTGCCTACCTTGCTAGCATAAATAATTCACATGTAGCGTTTATACTTCCGTTTCGGGGCAAACCAAGCATCACCAAACCTAGCTTTGAAAATCTAAAGTTATCATCGCTTAACTCTTCATAAAGCATCAGAACTGTTCAAGGTTTAAGTGAATTTTCTGGCTTTGAAGAAAGCTCACCGGAAAATTCCTCTATTACTTTAACACTCGTTATTTTTTTACTTTCCGCATTATCTGACCAAAAGCTCCCGACTGAAGAAGTTTTTTCTATTCGTTCTTTTTCCACTAAATTATGTAATACGCAAATTGCGTCATTACTTTCTGAAAGCTCTCTAGACGTAGCTAGCGCATTTCTGTCAATGAAATTTAATAACCTTTTTTCTTTAGTACAGTAAATTTTAGTCAACCTTTTTTTTATAACTCTATTTCTATTTCCAATGCTTGAAATTTTTAAACTCCGTCTTGTATGAAACATTTGATATAACCTTAAAATAAAATTAAAATATTATGTAAATAAAATATTCATATTAAGTATAGCAACTATTTATTTTTTTTCAAAAATTTTTAAAAAAAAGAAATTTATTTTTTATAAAGAGACGTTAAAACGATGTTTGGAAATATTTTCACAGTTTTAATACGGTTGTTTTTTACTGCAATAACCTCCATTCGTTTATCTTCCAATTGCAGTATTGTCCCTACTTTGGGAATGATTTCGAGGTGTTCGATGATAAGGCCGCTCAGTGTTTTAGGACCGCGACCGCGTAAGGGAAAATTACAATTTAATTCACGATTTAAGTCTCGCAACGAAATTCCACCGTCAACTAAATAACTTCCATCGTCTTGAAGGTAGACAGCTCGGCGCAGCAACGCCGTATCGGTTGTAAATTCGCCTACAATCTCTTCTAAGATATCTTCCAAGGTAATAAGTCCTTGGATTTCGCCATATTCATTCACAACCAAACCAATACGATGCTTTTCTCGACGAAAATTTAATAACTGACTACTTAACGACGTCCCTTCTGGGATAAAATAAACTTCCTCTGCTACCTTAAGCAACCCTTCTTTACTCAGCTGCGTTTCACTTAAACTATTTAAAACCCTACGGAAATGCAAAATACCAATAATGTCGTCAATAGATTTTCGATAAATAGGCAAGCGTGTATATTCGCTCTTAATCAATTTTTTTAAGATAACATCCCACGGCTCATTGATGTCGATTCCTATAATCTCTTGACGGGGAATCATAATATCTTCTATAGCCACTTTCTCTAAATCTAATACTTTCAATAACATATCTTGATAATCACTGGGCATATGTTCCGTATTTTCATGCAGCAAGCTTGCCAACTCTTCGCGAGATAAATGCTCAACAGCTGATTTTGAAAGCCTTATTCCACACAAGCGCAAACTTGAGTTAGCGATAAGATTCGTTAGCCATACCAACGGATATAAAATATGTAATAAAATAATAAGCGGCCACACCGAAAAAAATGCAATAGGGAGTGGATAAAGTGTTGCTAGAGTCTTTGGTGCCACTTCGCCAAAAATTAATACAACAAACGTAAGCCCTAACGTTGCAAAAAAAACACCCCCTTGCCCAAAATATTGAATAGCAATCAGCGTTGTCACAGCAGCGGCTAAAATATCAGCGAAAGTTCCACACAACAGGATAACGCCTAACAAGCGATCCGGTCTTTTTAATAAATTTTGTACTTGCTTTGCTAAATAATGATTATGCCGCACTAAATGTCTTAAGCGATATCGATTAATTGATAATATCGCCGCTTCTGCCAATGAAAAAAAGACCGTGAATAGCAATAAAACTACTAATAAACTGACGAGAAATTTAAGTGAATGCACTGTTTAAAATCTTTCCTTATTAAAGCGAAGGCATGAGTAAAATTGCCCCTAAATAAATTCCACCAATTAAGCTCACTCCTACTAAGGTCCAGCGAATAGCTACTTTTCCACGCCATCCGAAATAGCTTCTACCAATTAATAACATTAAAAGTACTGACCATGCCACTATCGACAAAAGCGTTTTTTTCCATAAACCTTCTAAGACAATCGGATTAAACAAAACTAAACTGGTGACTAATACAAGCGTCAACAATACAATGGCAATAAAAATTAAGGTGAATAAATAAGTTTCCATTACTTCCAGCGGAGGGAAATAATGTATAAAGCTAATCGCTTGTTTATGCTTGAGAATCCATTCTTGACTAGCCAGTAATAACGCTTGAAGTGCCGCTATACATAAAATGATTAACACGAGCGTTGAGAGAAAAAAATGAATAAAGTCAGCGCAGGAAGCCATAATAAATTTACCTACCTCAGCCTTAAGCTGGTACAATAACAGAATTTTTTAAGTCATTCATTATCAGCTTCTTAAAAAGCAAGACAAAGAGTCGCACCCATGTTTGATAATTTAACTGAACGTTTAACACAATCTTTTAAGAATATCCGTGGACAAGGCCGTTTAAGTGAAAATAATATTCGAGAAAGTCTACGCGAAGTGAAAAAAAGCTTAATTGAAGCCGATGTCGCTTACCCCGTTGTCAAAACAATAGTCGAAAAAATACGACTAGAGGCGTTAGGAAAAAAAGTAATGACTAGCTTAACACCTGGTCAAGCCTTTATAAAAATTGTTAATAACACACTGACCCAGATAATGGGAGAACAACGCTCAGAATTAAATCTTTCTACCCCCCCCCCGGCAGTTATCCTGATGGCCGGTTTACAAGGCTCGGGAAAAACCACAACCGTTGCTAAACTAGCTCATTGGCTAAAGACACAAAAAAATAAATCTGTGCTGGTTACCAGTACAGACATTCATCGTCCCGCTGCCATTTTACAGCTAGAAAATTTAGCACAACCGATAGAAGTTGTCTTCCATCCCAGTGATGCCTCTCAAAACCCAACACATATCGCACAATCTGCTATCCAAGCAGCCCGAATCAAAGGAATAGATATTGTTATCATCGACACGGCTGGTCGTCTACACATCGATACAGCCATGATGGATGAGATTCGTGCTCTCCACAAAGTGTCCCACCCTATAGAAACCTTATTTGTCTTGGACAGTATGATGGGGCAAGAGGCAGCAAAAACAGCAAAGGCCTTTGATGAAGCTATTCCCCTGACAGGAATTATTCTTACTAAACTCGATGGAGACACACGTGGCGGGGCTGCTCTATCGGTGAAATTTACGGTAGGAAAGCCTATTAAATTTATAGGGGCTGGCGAGAAAACTACAGCACTTGAGCCATTTTACCCGGACAGAATTGCATCACGCATACTAGGGATGGGTGATGTACTTTCACTTGTAGAAGAAGTGCAACGCCACGTCGACCAAAAATCAGTACAAAAACTCAACCAAAAACTACAAAAAGGAAAAAAATTTAATCTTGAGGATTTTTTGAATCAGCTCCAACAGATGGACAAAATGGGGGGAATGTCACAACTTTTAGAAAAGCTTCCAGGAGGAAATTCTGCCCTTTTAGCCTCGGCTAAAAATACCCTAAACGAAAAGTTAACAATTCAAATGAAAGCTATCATCTGTTCTATGACGAAAAAAGAGCGTCACTTTCCAGATATCATTCAAGGATCCAGAAAACGACGGATTGCATCAGGCTCGGGTACACAAATACAAGATGTTAACCGTTTACTTAAGCAATTCAACCAAATGCAGAAAATGATGAAGCGTTTTTCTAAACCAGGCAGTATGAGTAAACTCCTACAAGGCTTACAAAACCAACATCCTCACTAAGCTCTTCCCAAATGGTTAAAATTTGAGTAGAATCGCCAGCTTCAATTCAATTGAATTCTAGTATATAAGAGGAAAACTTATTCCATGGTTACCATTCGTTTATCGCGAGGGGGTTGTAAAAAGCGTCCCTTTTACCACATTGTTGTAACAGATAGCCGACAACCTCGTGACGGACGCTATATTGAGCGCTTAGGTTATTATAACCCCATGCCGGCTGGCAATGATATACCTTTAAAAATAGCAGAAGAACGAACACAATACTGGCTATCGCAAGGTGCCCAGCTATCGGAAAAAGTTAAAAATCTTATTAAAGCCGCCAAGAAAATTTCCCCGGCTACGAAAGGCGCAGATCGGTCTGAAATTGCCGCTTAAAACCCAACATAGATTTTTATTCTAAATAAGCCTCTTTTCAAGTCAGACATGAACTTGAGTTTGAGGTATAAGCTTAACGAGGAACGTAGGTAAGCGTTCAACAACAGAATTAAGTTCGTACCGGTAGTTTGGAAAGAGGTCTAATGCGAAAAAATTGGGTTTTAGTCGGTTCTGTAGGAAAACCTCATGGCATTAAAGGCTGGGTCAAAATAAATTCCTATACAGAACCTCTCACTAACATTATTCTATATAAACCTTGGTATCTAAAAACGCTTGATAAAGAAGAGCGCTTACTTGTTAAAATAGCTCAGCATCAGATTCAGAATCAGCGTTTGGTCGTGCAATTTGAAAATTGCCAAACCCCTGAATCTGCCCGTGTCTTTACGAATAACCAAATCTATGTTGAACGCAAGCAATTTTTTCCGCTGAGTTCTAAAGAATACTACTGGGCTGATTTAGAAGGCCTAAAAGTCTATACTTGTGAGAAAATTTATTTAGGCGTTATCCAAGCGCTTATTGCTACCGGTTCTAACGATGTCCTCGTCATTGAGGGTGAAAAAAGAATTCTCATCCCATTTTTACTCGATCACACAATTAAATCCATTGACTTGGATCAGCAAATAATGGTGGTCGATTGGGACCCTAGTTTTTAAAAGCGTATCTTAAGATACACTCTAAACGCTTATGAATATTCAGATCATTACCCTATTTCCAGAAATGTTTGCCGCATTAAATGTAAGTATTCCCGGTCGCGCGCAAAAACAAGGGCTTATCCAACTCTCCTATTTAAACCCTAGAAATTTTACAACCGATAAACATAATACAGTCGATGATAAATCTTATGGCGGCGGCCCAGGCATGATTATGAAATTTAAGCCCCTTCAAGCATCAATACAAGCGGCTAGGCAGAACCATCCGGGCCTTATTAGTTACCTCTCTCCGCAGGGAGCCCGTTTTGACCAAACAGCCGCTCAACAGTTAAGTCAACGTCAAAGCCTCATTTTAATAGCCGGGCGCTATGAAGGGGTAGATCAGCGTCTTATTGATAAAGAAGTAGATGAAGAATGGTCCGTGGGCGATTTTATCTTAAGTGGTGGAGAATTAGCGGCGATGTGTCTTATTGATGCCGTTATCCGCCTATTAGAAGGTACCCTCGGTCATTTGGAATCAGCTTTACAGGATTCTTTTAGTCGTTCTTTGCTAGACTATCCCCACTATACGCGCCCTGCCGAAATTGATAATCTAGCCGTTCCTCCCGTTTTACTCAGTGGAGATCATAAAGCTATTTGCCGATGGCGCTTAAAACAAGCACTAGGACGAACATGGCAACGCCGTCCCGATTTACTAAAAAAGCATATACTTAGCCAACAAGAGCAGGTATTATTGGCAGAATTCATCCGTGAGCATAGCGAATAAGATTTGGAGTTAGCGATGAGTAATCTCATACAAACGATTGAACAAGAACAAATGACCCAACAAAACTTTCCAGACTTTCGTACTGGCGATACTATTATTGTAAAAGTAAAAGTTAAAGAAGGAACTCGCGAGCGATTACAGGCCTTTGAAGGCGTTGTTATTGCAAGACGTAACCGTAAATTTAATTCATCTTTTACCGTTAGAAAAATTTCGCATGGTGAAGGTGTAGAACGTGTATTTGCACTTTATAGTCCTTTAATAGCCGACATAGAAATCAAGCGCCGTGGTGATGTTCGCAAAGGAAAACTCTATCATTTGCGCAATCTTCGTGGTAAAGCAGCTCGTATTAAAGAAAAACTAGAAAATACCAAACAAGTATTACCAGAGATAGAAAACAACCCTAGTGAAACTACAGAGTAAGTGCACTATTTGTTGGATTTTAGTTTAGGTTTATAGCGGCGCAAAATAAAAAAGAATTACAAACAAAGGCCAACGTACTAGTTCAAATTATTCAGCCGTTATTCAAGCACCTTTTGGTAAGCTAGGAATAGTAGCTCAATCTTTCCTTATAAAGATTGAGTTTCTAGAAAATAACGTTCCCTTAGAGGGTCCTGAAAAAAATCCTGTAATTAGCCAAATCGTTAGTGAATTAAACCATTATTTTAAAAATCCCAATTTTCAATTTACTGTCCCTTATTATGTCGCTGGAACCACCTTCCAAAAATGGGTATGGAATGCCTTACTTCATCTGCCTACTGGCAAAACAAGCACTTATGGTGAACTAGCCAAGAAATTAAAAACAGGCGCAAGGGCTATTGGCAATGCATGCCGATCCAATCCATTACCCCTATTAATCCACCGCCACCGTGTGCTAGCCCAACACGGGCTCGGTGGTTTTAATGGTGAACGTACAGGAAAAAAAACGTCCATAAAACAATGGTTATTAACGCATGAAACGGCTAAATCAGCTTAGAGAGTGCCTTTCTTCAATTGCACTATCCTAGTCAACCATAAACTCAAATTGAGTTAACGCATCGTGCATTCTACATCTGTCAAGAAAGTGTAAGTAATTACGCAAATTTGTGTAAGCAAAAACTGAAGCAGTCAATCGCCCATTGTAATAAATAATAAGTTTGTTAATCTATGTCTTGTGTTTTGCTAATGATCTTGTTTGAGATCATGGATTTGGTTTTTAGTTTCACTTCTGAAAATTAATTAGCAAAACTCCTCGGAACGGAAGGATAGGGATGTCCACATCATAAGGATATGATGCTAGCAAGGATGCTTACAGGGATGTCACCAACGCAGATATACCCCCTTGGGCCGTTTTACGGCCCTTTTTATTTTTTCTTCTAAAAAAATTTTTAATCTTTACCTATATATATCGCACTTGAAGTTAATAATTTGAATTTTTAAACTTCAAGTGTTTTTGAATGCAAAATCAGTTTTTAGTCTTGCCAAAACCGATGATATTTTTGGCGATACGTCTCTATTTGTATATGGCTAGAATTTGGATTTAATTTTAACGTTATCGTCCCATCAACCGCTGTATCATAGATGGTTGACTTTAAGCGCTGATATCGCTTCAACACAATTTTATGTGGAAATTTAAATTGATTACGATAGCCCGTGGGAAATAAGGCAATACGCGGTTTAACTTGATTTAAAAACTCAATACTGGAAGAGGTTTTGCTACCGTGATGCGGCACAACTAAAATACTACTCGCCAGACGATCGCCTGAATGTTTTACTAGAGAATTTTCTGCACTACTTTCAATATCACCCGTTAATAAAATACTATGCCGATAATTACCTACTTTCAATACACAAGAACTATCGTTTCCTAAGTAAATATCATTAGAAACCGGATACATTATTTCAAATTTGACTTTATCCCATTCCCAATAGGTTTTTTCGCGACAAAAATCGGCAGGCCTTGGTAAAAATTTTTGTGGAATACTAGTCACTATATTGATTACTGGTATTTGTTCTAAAAGACTTTTGGCACCACCGATATGATCGTTATCACCATGACTCACTATTAACATATCAAGTTTTTGAATACCTAATTTTTGTAGATATGGAAGAAGTACGGCACGTCCTGCATCAAAAGTTCGGCTCGGACCTGTATCATAAACTAGTGTATGATGCTGTGTTCGGATTACTGTTGCCAAACCTTGACCAACGTCCAGAAGACCAAACCAAATCTCGCCACTTTTTGGTCCGACAGGTTTGTAAAAAAATAAAGGTAATAAGTAGATCACACTCAAGAAACGCATTGGAAATCCTTGCGGCGCTAATAGCAATAATACTCCCAATAAACTTGAAACCAATATCCATGGCGCTGCAATAAATGCTGTGTATTGAGCCCATTGTAGTGTTGAAAGTACACTTAACAGCTGCCAAAGTAATTCAAGTAATTGCTCTGCTAAAATTAATAACGCATTTCCCCAAGATGAAATTAATAACGTGGTGAAACTCCCGAGGAGAGTCAGGGGTAAAATAATAAAGCCTATCGATGGAATAGCTATTATATTGGCTAAAAAGCTTATCCAAGAAATCTGCTGGAAAAATAATAATGATATTGGGATCAACCCCAACCCCACACTCAATTGCGTTTTCCCCCAAACTTGCCAAACTTTCATTGGTTTAAGCCGTCCTAAAGTACTGTAAAAAATAAAAGCGACAGCCATAAAGGAAAGCCAAAAACTAGCAGATAAAATCGAAAAAGGAGAATAAACTAAAATAATGAGCAATGTACAATGCAATGTATAACCAGAAGCAAGATTGCGCCGTAGTAAGCTAGCTCCTAGAAATATCAGTAACATCAATAAAGCACGTTGTATCGGTAAAGCAAATCCAGCCAAAGCTGCATAAAACAGTGCAAACAAAACTGTCAGCGCAGCAGCGACTTGAGAAGCTGGAATAATAAGCGCAGCATTAGGAATACGACACCAAAAAAAACGAGTTATGAAATAAATAATCCCCACAATAAAAGCAAGATGAAGGCCTGAAATAGCAAATAAATGGTTGGTACCTGTTCCTCGCATCACTTGCCATTGTGCATCCGTAATTTCATAACGAACGCCTGTACTTAATGCACTGATGAGGCCTACCAGCGAATAATTTTTTAGTGATTTTTCTATATTACGAGTTAGTCTTTCTCGTAGATGATCTATAAAGTAATAAGCGTTTGATGTTTTAATTAAATGGGCAGGGATCCTATTAACAATATAGCCTGTCGCTTGAATATTCTGTTGAAATAATGCCGCTTGATAATCAAAACTCCCCTCACTCCAAAATGCACGAGGCCGCTTCAAACGAATAGCAAACTGCCAGATATCCCCCTTTTTTATTTGTGGCGGATTATTTGAATTTCTATAGCGATAGCTACTTAAACGAACCTTTAAAGGATAATGAATTAAAATTTTTGTTGTTAACTCTTTAATCAGAAAATCAAAACGAAGTTGATGTGGATGATTCTCTGGAATAGAGGCCACCATACCTTTTGCAATCAATGTTTGTCCTTCTAATGCTATAGGCAGGGAGTGGTATAGTCTATAATGCGCTACTATGAGAGCCCATGAGAACCCCAAAAAACAAGCAATAAAAAATGTAATTAATAAAGAAGAAATCCGCCGAGAGCAAATAAATACAATGCTACTTATTACAATACACCACCCCGCTACTTGCAGAGAAGGCAAATAGAAAAAGCGTGCACAAACTACCACACCAACCAAAAACCCAAGCGTCCAGCGGGCCATAAAATTCTTATTATCTATTGGTATTCTAGAAACTTTACGCTAGTTATGCATTGATGTAAATAAAATATAAGCATGTAACTCGTGGACAAGTTTTTTTACAAAGAAATTAGAAAACTTACATGCCTAATTTAAAAAATGTTTCTATCCCCATAACGGCCGCCGCAACGAATCCGGCGGCAGGAATAGTAAGAACCCATGCCCAAACAATACGTCGAACGGTCGGCCAATGCGTATTTAGCCAACCATTACTTGTACCAACACCAAGAATAGCGCCGGTTACTGTATGTGTTGTTGAAACGGGAATACCAAAATCGGTTGCTGCAAATAACGTTAATGCAGCACCTGTCGCCGCACAACCACCACTTAAAGGCGTTAGTTTTGTTAGTTTACTACCCATGGTATGAATAATGCGCCAACCTCCCATTAACGTTCCTAAACCCATAACAAAGTTACAGGAAATAACAACCCAGAATGGGATATAAAACTGCCCATTTAAAAGGCCTGTTGAAAATAACAACACAGCAACAATACCCATCGTCTTTTGTGCGTCGTTACCACCATGGCCTAGACTCAGTAAAGCACCCGCAACAAATTGGGCACGCTTAGCCCATCTTTCTGCTTTAAGTGAATTTACATCCTGCAGTAAGCAATTTGAAAGTTTTATCAAGAACCAACTAATTAATAAACCGAGCACCGGAGATAAAACAATGGCAATTAACACGGGAAGTAGTCCATGCCAATTCAAAACATTCCATCCACCTCCAACTACCGCAGCACCGACTAATCCACCTATTAATCCGTGCGACGAACTAGAAGGTAAGCCGAAATACCAAGTTAATAAATTCCAAATGATAGCACCAATAAGCGCTGCAAAAATAATGTAAGGTGTAATAATATGTGGTTCTACCAAACCTGATCCAATCGTGGTAGCCACATTGAGATGAAAAAATAAAAAAGCAATAAAATTAAAGAAAGCGGCCCATAAAACCGCCGTAAATGGCTTTAAAACTTTCGTGGCCACCATAATAGCAACAGAATTGGCTGCATCATGGAATCCATTGATAAAGTCAAATATAAACGCTAGGAAGACAACAAAATAAATAAATACGAAGGTGCTAGTCATTTAACGTTCTTTCCATCACCTAAAATCGATGTCAAGTATACACGACGTTGATACGCTTGGCACTCTGATGATCCCTCTAGGACAAACGCTAAACCATGATGAGGGATGGAAATAGTTTTTTGGATTTTACTCATTTATTTTTATATCCTCTAAAAATCCTTCTTATTGTTTAAAATTTCAGTACCTGAACCTTTGCTTTAACATACAATATACTCGCAAAGAAACCAAGAGGATTTGCGCTATGTTACCCATGATTGAACTTTTGCAACAACTTGTTGCTTGTCCTTCTGTAACACCTGAGGATGCAGGTTGTCAAACCCTTTTAAGTGGACATTTGCAACGCTTAGGTTTTGAGATTGAATACTTACCTTTTGGAGAAGTCAATAATTTCTGGGCTAAAACCGGTGAAAAAGAACCCTTATTTGTTTTTGCCGGGCATACGGATGTTGTACCCACAGGTCCTCTAGAAAAGTGGGCCACACCACCTTTCGAACCTATAATTAAGGACGGTATTTTGTATGGTCGTGGTAGTGCCGATATGAAAGGCAGTCTAGCCGCTATGTTAGTGGCTTGTGAAATATTTATCACGCAACATCCTAACCACTCTGGTTCTATTGCATGGTTGATTACGAGTGATGAAGAAGGCCTTAGTATTGATGGCACAGCAAAAGTAATTGAAACACTAAAAAATAGGAACATAAAAATTGATTACTGTTTAGTAGGAGAACCAACCTGCGAAAAAAAGCTAGGTGATACTTTAAAAATAGGCCGGCGTGGATCGCTATCGGGTCATTTGATTATCCAAGGTAAACAAGGCCATATTGCTTATCCACAATTAGCTAAAAATCCTATTCATCTATTTTCGCCTGTCTTAACGGAATTACTACATACCCAATGGGATAACGAAGCAAGTAACCTCAATTTTCAAGCAACGAGTTTTCAACTCTCTAACATCCATGCAGGAACAGGAGCAGGTAATGTTATTCCAGATATTTTAGATATTACCTTTAACTTTCGTTATTCACCAGTAACAACGGCCGAAAAATTACAAGCGAAGGTTGAAGCTCTTTTAAAAAAACACGGTGTAAATTTTACACTCAATTGGCCACCTGGAGGTGGTAAACCCTTTCTCAGTTCTGCAGGCAAATTACGCAGCACTACAATTTCTGCCATAAAAGAAATTACTGGCGTAACGCCTAAGCTTTCTACGAGCGGAGGCATTTCTGATGCGCGCTTTATTGCGCCTTTAGGAACCGAAGTTATAGAATTTGGCCCTTGTAATCGAAGCATCCATCAAATTAATGAATGTGTTTCTATTGCAGAGTTAGAACAATTGGCTTTAATTTATGAAGCTCTTTTAAAAAAACTATTACTTTAAAATCTAGTTTCGTAACTAACATCTACAATTACGGCCGCTATAGCGCGGCTTTGGGTTTAATAGCCTGCTTGTAGAACCCATTATTTTGTTTAATTTCTAGGCAGATTGCCTTTGTGACGAGTGGAATGTACACGCAAGTACAGTAAATAAGCATCGGAAAAGCCAATCTAACAACGAAATCAAACAAAAGGTAACGGTTATTATAAATAGGCTAAAAAAAAGCGACCTAAGGCCGCTTTGATTGTCGTACATTTTTATGAAAGAAAGTGAGATTTATCTAACCACAATGGATCAGGGTAGTAAGCTAACACTAATGTACCATTCTTAATTGTATGAATTAAAGAATCGGCAACTGCTGGACTTACTGCAAAACAACCCCAACTTCGTCCTAAGCGGCCATGCGCTTGAGCAAATTGTGCTGTTGCATAATCAGCTCTATGGAAGACAATATCACGAGATTCTGCTCTATCATTAAATCCTTTCTCTAATCCCTTAACCCTTAATGAATAACCGTGTTTACCATCATAGGTAGACTCAGTTAAAAACACACCTAAACTTGACTCCAAGCTTCCTGGACTGTCAGAAAAGGCATTGGCATAATTGCCACCACTATTTTTCCCGTGGGCAACGTACTCGTTGAACAGTACTGTATGATTATTTATATCTAACACCCAAAGCCTACGAGCTGTGGATGGCTTTGTATAGTCCACAATCGTTAAAACTTGCTGTTTATCTAAGCCTTCTTGTCTTGCTTTACTATAAGCTTCTAAAGCTAGTTGCAAAGCCTTTGGGTTAAGCCCAGGAGCTTTGCTGCGGAATTGATTTACTTCATTCTGTACGTTTAAGTCACCTATAGGACTAGCACTTATAGCCATGGTAAAAAGACCACTGAATAAAAGTAACAAACTTGTTATTTTCTTTAATATCACTATAACAACCTCCTCCTCACGACTAAGCAAGGAATAGACACTATAGCATAATTCGCACATAAAATGAACGTTTTTGGCTCACTTTAGCCAGTAAAAGGCTTACATATTAGCCTTTTACTGGCCCGTAAAGCAGCAAAAAACTCAGGAGAATTTAATTGGAGCCTACAAAATATACGGGTGACTTTACCCCAAGCTTGCTCTAAATGAATACACTCTAAGACAAGCTGAAAACTTCTTTGTAAATCAGTGTCACCTCCCCATCCATGAATATATGCAGCAACCCCAACAAACGGCGCGCTAAAAAATAATTTTGCGCGCACGCCGCTTGCAAATAAACACGCGACTCTTGAAAAAAATTTGCACACAACCCTTAGGCTGATTGGTCTTATAGAGTGGGTTTTTGACTCTATTTATCCAAAACTTACCATAATTTAATAAGCATTTCCCAAATAAATATTGAGCCTTTGAGTCACCAAAACTCGACCATACCCTGTAACACTCTAAAACATGAAACTCCGCATAAGGTAAACCCTTATCAAAACTATACTTTTTATAAAAGGCGGGCTATAGCCTAGAAAGCTTGGGTTAAAGCCTTAAGTTGCTTATCTGACCCCTCTTGCTCATAAAGTCCATGTAATTCATGAAGTTCTTTTGTAAACATTCAAATCTACATTTTTGAAAGCAATTCACAAAGAAAATATTGATAAAGTTTTTGCCTTTTTTAAAGCAGTTTTTTTAGCTATTTGTTTACTTAACGGCTTTGATTAACTGCTATCAACATTCTACTCAAAATACTCATATTTATTTAATTTTGCGTGGTCGACCACGTTTTCTTATACCGGTTCCTTTTTTGACTAAATTAGTCTGTATAGCAGGCCTTCCACGTCGCCCCGACATCATCATCCGCTGGGAAGCTTTAGAAAGTTTTTTTCCAAACTTAGCCTTTGCAATAGCTAATGCTTTATAATTAGCTTCCATTCTCTTACGTTCAATTTTAACGACCTTTTCCAGCGCTCTTTGATAAGCTTCCTGCGTCGCAATCCGGAGTCTCTCTTTAAAGTCTGCTTTAAGCGTAGCGATTTTAGCGCGTAAAGCCCTATGAACCGCCCGAGCATTTTGAGCTGCTTTATTACGCTGCATTTTTTTAGCAGCACTTAAGGGTGGTCTACCCCGTTTCTTTTTTATTTGTGTTGTAAAAGTTGTCATAGTTTTTAATTTCCTTTTGTTAAGTAAGAACAGAAATTAGCATATCCCTTTAAAATCAAAATAATTAAACAGGGTTTTGCACACTATTTAAAATAAAAGTACAAAACTGAAATCTTAATATATTTATTATATAGTTTTAATAGAGTTCAGCAATAGCTCACTTAAAAAAATAATCTATTTTATAAGCCTAACTATCTGTTTTTTTATTATTTTAATAAAGAAATTTGTACTATTTCGGAATTATACGCTAAATAATCACCATAAGTAGTCTATTTATGGGTATTTATTTTCATTTTTCAAGAGAAAAACTCCCCACAAATAAAAATATGGCATATTAAAAATATAAGCGAGGTATACGTAAAGCAAATGTAAATTGTTTTACTGATGTGCCTAAACAAAATTTAATTGCGCAAGAGATAATCTCGCTGTGTTTCTCCACAATATAATTGTCGAGGCCTTGCGATACGACGCTTAGGATCAGCTATCATTTCTTCCCAATGTGAAACCCAGCCCACAGTACGTGCAAGCGCAAAAATAACGGTAAACATATTCATAGGAATCCCTAATGCACTTAAAGTGATTCCTGAATAAAAATCAACGTTAGGATAGAGTTTCTTTTCCACAAAGTAAGAGTCTTCTAAAGCAATTTTTTCTAGCGCCAAAGCAAGTTTAAACAAAGGTTCCTCTTTTTGACCCGTTTCTTCTAATACCGCGTGACAGGTTTCTTTCATAACCGTGGCTCGTGGATCATAATTTTTATACACACGGTGGCCAAAGCCCATTAACCGAAATGAATCATTGGGATCTTTTGCTCTTGCTATATATTTTTCAATATTTTCTACCTTACCTATTTCGTAAAGCATATTTAAACAAGCCTCATTAGCTCCACCATGTGCAGGCCCCCATAGCGCCGCAATCCCTGCAGAAATGCAAGCATAAGGATTAGCGCCGGTTGAACCAGCAAGCCTTACTGTAGACGTAGAAGCATTTTGCTCGTGATCGGCATGCAAAATAAAAATCTTATCCAACGCTTTTGCTAAAACTGGATTAGGTTGCTTTTCTTCACTCGGCACTCCAAACATCATATGCAGAAAATTTCCAGCATAAGTTAAATGATTAGAGGGGTACATAAAAGGCAAACCGGTAGAATACCTGTAACACATCGCTGCCAACGTTGGCATTTTAGCAATTAAACGTAAAGCTGCTAAGGCACGATGCTCTTTATTATTAATATCTAATGACTCATGATAAAATGCAGATAAAGCGCCAACAACACTCACCATAATTGCCATAGGATGAGCATCTCTACGAAAGCCATTAAAAAAATGACGTAATTGCTCATGAACCATCGTATGATTATTAATTTTTTTGTTAAAACTTTCTTTTTGTTCATGACTTGGCAATTCGCCATGCAGTAACAAATAAGCAATTTCTATAAAATCAGATTTTTCTGCAAGCTGATCAATAGGATAGCCCCGATAAAGAAGCTGGCCTTTCTCACCGTCGATAAATGTTATCTTAGAAGCACACGCGGCTGTCGATAAAAACCCAGGATCATAAGTAAACACATCTCTTTTTGCCAACTGAGTCACATCTATGACGTCCGGACCTAATGTTCCCTTGTACATAGACAATTCGATAGGAGACAAATCTTTGATGGTTAATGTCGTAGATTGGGTCATAATGGCCTCTATATAATTATAAATTAATCGCGCTGGTTAACTAAACCAGCTAATTATCTGCAAGAGTTCGTGATTATACAATAGAGATAAAAGAATCAGCTTGTTTTGTATTAAATTTTTATCAAAATATTAGATAGGCACGCGGTTTTTATGTTAGATTAACGATATTGTGTCAACTATTCAATACTTAACTGCCGCCATAGACTCTATCGATCAGCGTCTTGACAACTATTTACTTTCTAGACTAAAGGGTTTACCCAAAAGTCGTCTTTACCGAATTATACGTAAAGGTGAAGTCCGTGTTAATAAAAAACGAGTAAAACCTGATTATCGACTGCAAGAAGGAGATATAATTCGCGTTCCGCCTTTAAAGCTCTCTAGGCTTACCGAAAAAAAACCCCCTAATGAAAAACTGGCTAGCTTACTAGAAAAGGCAATTATCTTTGAAGACAAAAACTTTCTAGCCATCAATAAACCAAGCGGATTAGCAGTACATGGAGGCAGCGGAATACAACTTGGAGTGATTGAAACCTTACGTGCTATACGACCACAACAAAAACATTTAGAATTAGTCCATCGTTTGGATCGTGATACTTCAGGCTGTTTATTGATTGCTAAAAAAAGCAGCGTATTAAAAGAACTACATGAATTACTCCGATCTGGCGCTATCAAAAAAATCTATCTTGCATTGGTAGTGGGTCATTGGCCAAAATCTTTGCAGAAAATTGATGTTCCACTGTATAAAAATCAATTACAGTCCGGCGAGCGTATCGTTCAAGTTAATCAAGCAGGAAAAATCTGTCTAACAGAATTTCGTCCTATAGATTATTTCTCTGATACTACTTTAGTAGAAGCCATGCCTATTACCGGCCGAACTCATCAAATTCGTGTCCATGCTCAGTATGCAAAACATCCGGTTATTGGGGATGAAAAATATGGTGATAAGCTCGCTAACAAAAGATTAAAAGCGCTAGGCTGCCGACGACTTTTTCTACATGCAAGCCAGCTCAACTTTATTTTAGCATCCACTAAACAAACATTCGCATTAAAAGCAGAATTACCTTATGAATTAAGGTGCCTCTTAAAGCAATTGGGCAATTGCAACTCTTTAATTTAAACCGCATGCATTTTTCTAAAAAAAAATTAAAATTCTTTTTTCAATAGCTTAAAGTTATGAGCAACAATCACAGGCATTCCGGCTAAGTCAGAAACTCCACTTAACTAATTTTTACAAAAATTCTCCAGAAATACCCGTACCCCAAAAAAATTATTAACATCTTTCAAAATATTTTTAAGAAAAAATTGTAAAATTATTAAGCTTAAAAAAATATTTACTTAATTTCATCCAATAATTCACTAACATTAATTTAATATTTTTTACTTAAAGTATCAACAATTTTTCTTAATTAGAAAAATTAGTAACTCACCTTAAGCAGAATTTTTAAGGAATTGAATTTCATTGAACATGATTCGACGTGAGTATTGTCTAAGGGAAGCTGAAAAAGGGGATAATTAAGCGGTTAAACTAACGGTTCCAAGGTAACAACCACGACAGTTGTTCAAAAAAACAATAAGGAAGCGTTATGGAAGCTAATTTAACTGTTTTATCCGTGTGGGAATCACACTGACTATCAGAAGGATTAAAGAAACGACGCAGAAAAACAA
>X84_Common_Chiffchaff__coassemble_25_pt1 | contig 24490 bp, 29 predicted proteins | sample X84_Common_Chiffchaff__metabat2_high_PE_001 | metagenome-assembled genome bin X84_Common_Chiffchaff | reverse complement strand
TGTGGGGAAAGGTCTTTATTTAGTTAAAAACTATGTTAAGGATTTGCAAGGAAAGATTACTGTGCAAAGTGCAGTAAATAAAGGCTCTGTTTTTAGAGTTGAAATTCCATCAAAAAATACGAACCATGATGAATTAAATAGACGACTTCTTCTTTGATGTCTTTTTAATTTTAAGTTAAGCTGTATTTGAATTGATTAATTTTTATGCTAGTGTTAAAAAGTTCCTTAACTAACTTGTTAAATATATAAAAATTTAAACCAAAAATGCGATACTCATACTTCAATTGACAATAAATCAATTGTAAGCCTAACATGCGCGAAAAAAAAGGAAAATAATAAAATGACCGCACGCTTTACTAAGCGATTAAAACTTAATGAACCTATTGAAAAACTTATTCTTGCGATAAGCATGGGTAATGACAAGCAAACCGCAGAATATCTTAACGATTTTATTGATCTAATTAATCGACATAATACGCCCGAAATAAAAATAAAACAGGTTGATATTTTACTAAGTTGTTATTTACAAAGACATTATATAGGTAAGGAGGCGGCAATAAAAAGAGGAAAAAATTGGATTTTAGAAAATGAAAAATATTTAAAAAATTTAGAGCACGAAGTCAAATATAAGATAATACCCTGGATTGATTTTAATGCTACTGCAGAGTTTCAACTTATTTATTCAGAAGTAGATTTATTGTATAAAAAAAATAGTGAATTTAAAACTATTATAGATAATTTGGTTAAAAGACATGCGCCTAAAGCTGACGTTGTTTCTGCAAAGAATTATCTCTTTGAAGAATGTACTGTTTTCCGCCTTTTAAAAAATTCTCATGTTAGTTACCCTAGTAATCAACTCAATGCGGCTGTTGAATTTGTAACAAAATATTTTAATACAAATATTTCTTACCATGGGTATGCATTTTATAATAAACCTAGCGATAATAAATTATTATGTAGAAATCAAAAGGAAAAAATTTCTACTAAAAAAAAACTTTCAAGTAGTGAAGAGAAAGCTATAGAAGAAGAAATAATAAAAATTTCTAAAAAGTTGCACGATTACGGGTTTAATTCTAAAGCACAACAAACTTTTTTTAAGCAAGTAATACAAAAGATTTCTTCTGGTACAAAAACTGACATTCCCTCATCAGCTAATGAACCTTACTACCAATATAAAGCACAGATTTAAATATAATGAATTCTTTACAAGATACGCTTAATTTGGCTAAGTCAAACACACTAACTAATATATTTGATCTTATAGGCTTTAACTATAGCGTTATTGATCTACAAGGAAATTATATTATCCAAAATAATACAGCTATTTCTAATATTTCGGGCGGCAATTTGAATGCTGAGCTTATCGATCCTATCACTTGGAATGATTGTAAAAAAGTCATGGAAAAAAAGGCAAGAAGTATAAAAGAAGAAAATTTTAAAGAAAGATGTTATCTTTCAATAAAACAACCTTTATTAGATAGCGATAATTCAAGCTGTATAGGTATTTTAATCATCAGTCATGATATTACTAAACAAAAACAAGCCCATATTGCCAAACAAGCGTTTTTGCAAAATATGGCCCATGATATCCGAACACCACTATCAGGTATCATAGGTCTAGCTCAGCTTCAAGAAATGGGTTTGGGGTCACTGGAAGAATCAAAAGAATATGGCCAAATGATCTATGGCGCCGGTAATCAGTTACTCGAACTGCTTAATGCTGTTATCGAGCTCATTGACACTGAGCATATGAAAGACCCTGTGAAAGCGGAACCGTTAGATTTATCAGGACTTGCTAGAGAACTTTGTGTGCTCATGGAACCTTCTATGCGTACAAAGGGATTAACATTTAAATTAGAACTGGGTCAAAACTTACCACTTATTATCAGTGATCGTATTAAACTGAAACGTATTTTACTCAATATTTTATCTAATTCAGTTAAATTTACGCAAAAAGGAGAAATTAGCTTTAGCATTAAGCTATTAGGTGTAGAAAATAATCAAGCTAGCGTAGCGATGGTAATATTTGACACTGGCGTAGGGATTGCTAAAGAGAATCTTGATAAGATCTATGATTGTTTTTACCGCGCTCATCCTTCCTATTTAGCGGAATATAGCGGTTATGGCATGGGTTTATATTTGGTTAAGGAAACTGTAGCCTTATTAGGCGGTGAAATAAAAGTATCTAGTGAAGAAGGAAAAGGAACTTGCTTTACGTTACATTTCAATTTTTCTATAGCTCATACTAATTTAGATGAAACCGAACCTCTATTATCTCCTGTTTCTGGAGTTCAGTCTAAAACAGCCCCTGTATTGATAGCAGAGGACAATCCTATAGTACTACGTGTGCTTAAAAATCTATTAAAGAAAGCGGGCTATAAGGTTATTGCAACGATGGATGGAAGAACTGCCTTAGAAGCGTTACAAAAAAATAGCGTTGCATGGGCACTGCTGGATATTGGTTTACCTGAGCTGAGGGGAACTGAAGCCACTCGACAGTATCGCCAATGGGAAAAAGAAAATAATAAATCACACTTGCCTATTTTTGCCCTGACAGGTCATAGTGTAGATGACGTAGGCAAAGAATGTAGCGAGGCAGGTATTGATCAGGTTTTTACAAAGCCGTTAAACAACGAGATTATTCAGGAAATTGAAAAATTTGTATTGGGGAAAATCTAATTGTAGTTATCCTACTTTTAAAGGGAGTGTTAATGCATTCATAATGCTAAATTAAATTTATTTAGGCTTTCCCTTAATAAAGAAAACGCTACTTTTGTTTATTAAGGAAAAGCCGCTTCAATGGAACTAATAAGTGGACGGGAACGAACCTACTCAAAAGATAATAAAAAATAACAATTATTATAAGTTGATAGAAGAAGTAGGGTTTAACGAGGATACGTATTATGTAGATGAAAAATATACGGCCTTCTTTACTATTATAAATAAGGCGGGTTTCTATCAAAAAATAATTTTTTCAACGGACGCTCCAAACGAAATTAAATTAGATAACACTTCCCCGCTAGGAAAACGTGAGGAAAGAAAACTGGAAATACAGTTTAATCCGATAAGCACAGGAAAAAAGAAATTTCAGCTTTATATAGAACCTCCTCGTATTAGAAAACAGCGCTTATTAGACAAAAATTTTTGTGCTGAAGAAAGGCCTATTATAAATGTAGAAGGCTATATTGAAAATCAGTTACCCGAAACGATGACTTTGGGTAAGAAAGGGGAAGTGGTGTTTGTATTTAAAAATACAGGCAACCGGCCTATCACAGGATTAACTATACAAGTAGAAGAAATCAAGCCTTAGTATTTCTTTTCTTTTTTGCCTTCCTTGCTTGCGAATAGGCTATTGCTACGGCTTGTTTTTGGCTTTTACCCGTTCTATAAAATCCCCATAAAAATAACTATAGAGATAATTTAAACCCTTATCATAAAGGAGGCGTAATATGACTAATTTAGCACGTTATGAATATAGAGCACCTTCGGTATTTGACTATATTAATCGGTTCATGGATTGGCCTTCTTCTGACGCCAGCTATACGCCTAACGATGGCTCATTTGTTGAAACAGGTGGTTGGGCACCTTCTGTGGATATTAGAAGCGAACCTGATCGTTTTTTGATAACCGCAGATATTCCTGGTGTAGATTGCAAAGATATTGAAATTAATATGGAAAATGGGGTTCTCAGTATAAAAGGGGAACGCAATCTCTTTAATAAAGAAGAAAGAAAAGGATATACCCGAATAGAGAGATCGCAGGGGCAGTTTTACCGACGTTTTACCTTATCCGATACAGCGAATCCCGATAAAATAACGGCACGGAGCAAAAATGGCGTGTTGGAAATAGAAATTCCTAAAAAAGAAAAGTCTTTACTTAGGAAAATAACTGTAAAAGAAGAATAGGTAATTTTTTTCAGTTAATTAATAGTTTTACTGAACCCCTATTGTTGCTAAGCCACCAACGGGGGTTCGGTATAATTATTAAGCAATTAGCTATAATAAATAATCTCTGATGCAACATCCCGAATCATCTGATGTTCAATGGCTAAAGTGAGAGTTTGAAAGGCATCAACCGCATGTGACGTCCAGTCATGTAAGGGCGAGTCTTTATAGATATTGTTTTTTTCATCAAAAACTTTGGAATAATTGGACAGACAGTCAATTAACCTTACCGTATTTTCTTGATTAAATTTGGTGCGATAGAGCATGCGGCGCATGAGGTTAATCGCATCGATCTTGCGTTGCGGTTTGGGTACACAATAAGCGGCCTCTCCTAATTCTTGCAGAATGTCCTGTGTGCTTTTGGCGGTGGCCTTATCTCTGTTTTTTCCATCATGGGGTAGGAAATGGCTGTGTAGTCTTAGATAATGTTTATTACAAAAGCGATGTGCTTCATTGACATAATATTGTATCGGATGATTATTCGCTTCAATAAAGTGGATGATATGAGGATTATTGAGGTGATCGAACTGCGCTAAAATAACGGCTGTTGAATCATTAACGCCTAAGTCATAAAAAGCATAGACAGGGACATTAGCTATCAATAATTCAGATATAATACGTTTATTCTCATCAAGGTTTTGCATTTCTTTCGAAAAATAGAGTCGTTCATGCTGAACGGTAATAACGGAGTAATACTCTTGCTGAATGAGAAACTCTGGCATACCAGCCCTGCGATCTTCTTCTATCATGTCATCGGTAATATAACGATTGCCTGCTTCATCAATTAAACTTTCGACACTGTCTACTCGCCAGACCCAAGCCGGATTGGTTTTAATCGATTGCCAATAACGATAGGCATGATTCATGCCATTAAACGTGGTCTGCAAAATAAACCAACCGTTATTTTGACGAAAGACAGGCATTAAGATATGGAGAACACGGGGATCAGAGAAAGCATATTCAGAGAAGACAGCGCCTAGCACGTTAACCCCTCTTAACTTATCAGGGTCGATATCCGACCCTAGCACACGAATCACCGATCCGTTAATGAGTTGGATGGTCATGTCTTGGTTATTGAGTTGTTTAATACAACGCTTGGGAACCATATTAAGAAATCGTAAACTTTTACCTTCATTTTGATCATTCAATAATACGGCGCCTTCCCATAACACTATGCGTGCCCTTACATTCGTGGGATAGATCATCAAATACAAACCCGGTTGGGTTAATGCCTCTTGTATGAGAAGGTTCCAAGATTCGATCTCTTTTCCGGAACGTCGGGGTCTGACTAGAAAGAAACGTTTATAGTTTTCGAGAAATAACTTGCATTGTATTTCTTTTTGGTAGGGTCTTAGTTTTAAAAAAGGTAAGGTAATGGCGTCTGTTTTTCCAAACAATAAAACTAAGTTATTTTCGTTATCCCGTTTCCAGGTAAAGTGATTATCGGATCGTTTCTGCAAGCTTACTTTTAAATGGTTAATTTCTTTTTTGAAAGGGGCTAATGCTAATTGCATAACTTAGGTTTTGATAAAACCATTAACGACCAAAGAAGGCTGCATGACATTAAAAGGCTGACTACCCCCTGTAGAGCCAGTTTGAACCGTATCAGGATGCTCCCCAGACCAATCATTTTCTCCATTTTGAAACATATGTTGCACCACGAAAGCGCTCATGCTGTGTGTATGCGCGACGAGTTCATCAATCGTCATTTTATGGGTTTCTTCGCCACCTACACTACCGACCGTGTTATTTAAAATAGACGTGGCTGTTCCACCTGAACCGACTAAGGTACGTCGACAAAAGTTCGGGATGTTAAATGTAGTTTTTTCATCACCCGCACCAAATAGTGTACCAATAACATTAAAAAGCTCGGAATAATCAGTACGACTGATTTCACGTCCATCCATGAGTAAAAATCCTTGACGTTCTGTTACATGAGTGCCGGTTAAAATAAAATCACCGGTTTGTATGGAGGCTTCTGAAAGTATTGCTATTTTTTGCTCTAACTGATTTAAATAGGCTTGTAAGGTTTGACCTTTCTTTTCTAAAGTGTCGTAATAGCCAACGAGGTGGGCACCATCGCCGCCATTCGGTGCTTGACTGGCTAATTCTGAGCGTAAGGTACTGACATCGGTATTTTCAATTTGTGCGGCAATAATATTACCACCTTGACTCACCCACACTTGATTGTCTTGTGTGGTTAGTACAGGTAGTTTGTTGTCTAAGTTAGATCTGACATAACTATTGATAATGTATTGCAGTGCATTGGTATTTAATTGCGTTTGAAACTGTTGCATGATCAGCAATACACGCTCAAACGCGGAATCTAAGGTATGGCCATTGAAACTTTGTGCATTGCCAAATTCGGTTTCTATTTCCACTTGCATGCTACGAACTAAAGTAACAATACTGCCGGCAATAGGTACTTTTTCTTTAACAAAAGTAATGGTGCCTCCAGTCATGGTACCTGCATTCTGTACGGTGTAATCTTGATTCAGTACTTGCAAATCTTTATCAGGATTGGCTACATCGCCAGGGTTTGTTACATAAATGGCAATATCTTCATCTATTAAAATTAAGAATGTGTAATTGAAAATAGAGGTTTTTCCATCAGCGGTGTATTGATCCCATGTAATTTGTTGCGGTAGATTGCTTTTTAACATGTTACTTTCCATAAAGCATTTTTTGTCCTGGCGCTAAATAAGATTTATCGCCGAGGAGTTGATTGAGGTAAGGGCCTATGACGGGTAGGGTATCGATAGGTAAAATATTTTTAGCAATATTTTTTATTTCTTTCTCGGCTTTCTTTGGATTAGCTGTCACGATAGCCCCGCCTAATGAACCCGTATCAAGCAGTATTTTGAGACTAGGCGGCATAAATAATTTCATTAATTCGCCAGAGCCCTTATAGGTCGGGTCAAGGATTTGCATGAACACCCCAAAGTTGGGATTCACTAAATCCGCTAAATAATTTATTTTTTCAGGCACATTCATTCTCGAAAACAAGGGCATGCTTTTGCCGTGTGATAAATTGTTGAAAAGGTTAGCCATGTAACCTTAAGGGCAGCGTTGCAGCAAACATCGCTAATCCCCAACGTAAGCGCATTTGAGTATGTAGAGCATCTTGAAAACCTTGCCATAGCACTTTATCGGCATAGGTTAAGGAGAAGCCTTTAAACTGCATGACCATGCGTAATACTTCACCCCAGGCGGTACCCGGCCGTGTCCCTTGATACATAAAGGCTTTCATAAAACTATCCGGGGCTAATACCGCGTTATCCGAAGCGACAGAAAATATCGTATAGACCTTACGATACAAATCATTACGCATTTCATAGCGTGGCTTTGTATTCCCGTACAACGCTTTTAATTCTTCATCGGTGACGGCATCGACATTGGCTGTGGTAAATAAGCCTTGTTGATTTTTGGATCTCAATAAATCCCATTCTTTTTCATTGAGATCATATTTTTGTAACTGCCAGCGAGTTTCTGTCAGTAATTGATTCCAGGATTTATTTCTCTGGTTATACAATCCTTTCGAAATAAGGTGCATTAAGGAATGGCGATTGCCTTTATCAAAGGCCTCCAGCAAATTGGCTCTAAAAAATCCGGTGGTTACTTTCTGAATGAGTTCCGTACCATTGGTTAAATCCGCAAATCGAGCGATATAACCCAGATGACTATCGGCTAAGAGTTTAAATTGTTTCGCAATAAATTTTCGCTCATCGTCGGCAAATGAATCGAAAGTATGGCTTATCGTCAAAGCAAAACTTTTAAAATATTGATTACCCCAACGCTGTGCAAAAGAAGCAATATAAGTAGAATCTGGTAAACTTTGTAATACGATAGTAGATAATCGTGCCGCCGCACTTAAAGAGCGAATGTTGGAGCCGAACGCCGCGATGGTTGGACTCACAACCGCTTTATTTTGCTGCATGACTTCTTGATAAATTAAATCAGTTTTAGTATTCCAATTTTCACTTTTAGGCGATTTCTTTTTCTGAATTTTTTTCAGATCAAGGTAAACGGAGGCTGGGTTATCCCCCATCAGTTCAGCCGTTCCAATACGATTTCCTGAACTGTTGAGATCACCATTGATGGCTTTAAACAAATTTCCTTGCCCATATTCTCGGCTGTAATTTAAGAAAGATTCATGATCTTTCCAGTAAAAAAACAGATGCGCTTTCCTTTTAACCGCTTCTCTATCATTGACAACCGTAGAACGCGTGAAGATTTCACTTTTGCCTGTCGTGATATTGTCATAAATCTTTTGCAATATTTTATCGACTTCCGCATTGATAATATTTCCTTCACCATCCATAGCTTTACTTTTAGTAAAGGTTTTCTCTAAATTAAGATGCGATTTAATAAATGAAATCCATCGTTTTTCTGCTGCTTGAATCGTTAACCGCTTAGGGATACTTCGTCCACCTTGCATCACTAATCGTTGATCATGCACGGCGCGTATGAAGCGATCGGTATTCACTTCATGCAGACGTAAGGCATTGGAGATAATTAATTCCGGGTTACGAACATCGATATAGTTCTCTATACGCTTGGCTAATTGCTTAGCTAGTTCAGTCGTTGGTTTGCCATCTAAAGCACGGGCAATGGAAATATCGTTATCCTTGTTTTGCAGATAACTTAATTCCTCATCAGACATGCCTTGATAGAGTGCTTTAAACAAACGCTGTTTGGCGGCTTTTTGATAGGCTTCAACATTGGTAGATAAATTCGTATAACGTTGCACCAATAAGGACAGCAAATTAATCTTTTTAGTTTTTAATGTTTCAGCCAATGTATCAAACTTACGAATATTGTTTTGTGTGACAACTACATCTTCAAAAAAGGATTGTAATTGTTCTTGATTAACTGCCTCAATCGCCTTATTAATCGCTTGTTGGCTACGTAAACTACCAAAGCTTTTGGCTTTGGCTAATACCTCATTAACATAATTACTTAAATCTTCTTGTTTAAAATGATTGAGTTGCTTTATGGCTTCATCAAAACAGTGTTGATTTTTCATTCTAAGCTTCCGTGTAAACACTGCATGAGATCGCTAAAAACCTGTGATTTCTTTTTAAATTCCTGATATTTTTTCAAACTAGGCGCTGCTTCTTTAGTCAGATCACTATCTTTAATATGTTGAGATTCTATGGGCGATAGTTCTGCTTGTTGCTTTAGATTGTCTTCGTACTGTTTTAAACGATCTTGAGTTTCAAAAGCCTGCTTTTCCGACAGCTTTGTATAGGTAAGTTTATTTTCGATACGTTGTTTTAAGTAATCTTTAACTGTATTACTATCAGCTAACGGTTCAGTACCTGAATCAATATGATCGATAATATTCGATAAAAAAGGTTTCCAATCATTTTCACCTTTATTTTCCAAGTGGGTTAGAATTTCTTTTAATCCATTTGAAAGCTTTGGATTTTGTTTTAACCGATCCAATGCATTTTTTTGGATAAAGTCTGATAACGCAGAGGGGTCATCAAGCCCTTCTCGGGCTAATAACTCTTCTGGTAGGGCCGATTGCAAGGCTTTAATATCATTCGGAGTTAATAACGGTACATTAACTTTATTGTCTATCGAGTTTATGGAAAGTTCAGGATTATTTTTCTTAAGAATATCCGCGGCACGTTGCGTTAATTCAGGATCATTGGGATTTTTTTGATATTCTTGGTACCAGTTTTCTTCTTCCGGTGTAATAGTTTTAACTTTATTAAAAAGTTTAGATTTAACAACACTCACAGCAAAAGGAACGGCGCCTAAAGCCAAACCAAAACCACCGGCAATAGCGGTCGTTTTAATTAAATGTGAAACATCCACTTTATTATCGGGTGTTATCGATTCAGCTAAATTTTCTGGTAACAAAGAAACCGCGCCGATACCGGCGACAGTTAAGGCTTTTTCACTTAATGATCCAACGGTTTCCGTTGATAATTTTGTAATGCTTTTTCCTGCAACATTACTTAAAAACTCTGGCGCTAACGTTGAAATTCCTTTAACAGCGCCTTTAGCTAACAATCCACCAGCGCTACCCAAAGCCATATTAATCGGGTTTAACGCAAATCCTAACAGAGACGCAATACCATCCCCTAGTTTTTGCGTGACAGGTAATCCTGATGTTTCGGTAACGTGTTGTACGGCATCATAAATGTCATTTAAAGAAGAAAAGTGTGGGTGATAACCGGCTAAAGGCGCTATTTTTTCAATCGCTATTTCAGGTTCAAGCAGTTGCTTGAGAAAGTTACCACTGATGGAAGCACCATAGCTCGGTTGAGAAAACTCCGCTTGTTGCTGGTATTGTTCTCTAAAATTAGGTTTGACGATGGCATTACTTAACAGCATGATTATTTCTTCCTATGCGCATAAGTTAATAAGCTATCGGTATAGGGTTGTGAATAAACAACAGTCCCCGCTTGATCAACCGCAATAATCAGTCCATCGGGTGTATTGGTAATCGTGAGAGGGTTACGATCACTTTCAAAATAGCTTTTTAATTCATTGATCCAGGTATTATCTTTATTTTTAAATCCCAAAGCTTGGTAGGCTTCTTCTTTTACATGCTGGGCTAAGTGGGCAGCTTCACTATCGGTAATACCCAGTGTTTTGGTGTTAAAGTTGTAACCATCACCTTTTGAAATTTGATAGGCTTTGGTGAAGTTATCGTTAAACGTTTGCATGTAAGTATTAATATCTTTGAGCGCTAAATCGTTATGGATTAAGCCTTGATACTTCACATAGTTCATCGCCATGTTCACAACGCTTAAGGTGCGAGAAGGATCACTCGATTGGCCTAAATACTCTAAAATCTCCGAACTATCGGGTTTTGGATTATCTCTGATCCGGCTAAACCAGCTTGACCGACTATGTAATTGTGCAATGACGTTATTCTTTAACGATTTATCATTGACCGCCGAATCGTCTTTATTAACCACTCCAACTTTTGAAAAATCCTGCCCGCTTTGATTCGCTGAAATGAGTTGTCTTAAAAAAGCGGTATCCGTGTTGCCTTGTAATAATCCCGCGGTATAGGCGACTTCTTGTTGCAATGGCTTTTGTAAACTGGCAGCCACATACACTTTATTGTTCGTATCATGATGTGCTAATACTTGTAATAATGAATTAGGATCAGCGCCTTGTATGAAGGCGGACTGTGCTTGTGCTTTCAGATCATTGGGAATCGGTTGAATAAAATGGTTGTCAATGTGCTGTGCATGGCCGAGTTGTACTGATTTTGCAATGTAGTCGTTATACGCCGCACGCGGATCAACACTATTATAATTTTGTGCATAATCCTTTAGAATAGCTTGGCCTTGCGGTGTTTGTTGAATGACTTGGGCATAGTCTCCAGAGGTAAAACGATTCAGGAGATGCTGCAAGGCCGCTCGTTCGCCTTTTTCCGCTTGCGTTAGTAAACCATTTTTTGTATCGACTTCACTTAAACGCTGTTTGAGTTGCTGCCAATTCTCACCGTTATTAAATAAGCCTTGTACTTTTTGTGCGCCTTGACCAAATAGAACGACTTCATTTAATTGCGTATCAGTTTTTAATTTCATCCACGCCAGAGAATTGATCGCATTGCCTTTGACTAAATCGGATTTAATGCCTTGCATCGTTAAATCAGTATCGTAATAATTCTGAAGATGTAAGGTGTGTTGAGAGATAGGTGTAGTGGATTTATCAATGTTTTGCGCAAAGGGAGACGCTAAAGCGTGCTGCAAATCAGACGATCGCGCATTCGGATTTTGATACAGCTGATGCAGTTCATTTAAGCTATCTAAAGTATGAGACAGTGTTTTAAATAACACACCACCTTGTTGTGGCGTAATAATGCGACCCACCATCGCTTTTTCTACGGTTTGATGCGCCAGATCTAACTTTTGCTGGAATAATTTGTCATCTGAAACAGAAGTATAAAGATCTTTTAAAACGTTGGGCCATTCGGTATAAAACTGACTGGTTAATTTCAGTTCGTTGGTTTTGTAATCGGTGAGTTGCGCTTGACTATTAACTTGATTACGACTGGATTGTAATAAAACATCGAGTTGTCCTTTGGTTTTGGTATTAACTGGCGTCGTGTTTTTTATGTTATCGAGTTGCTGCTGCGTATCTTGCGCAATCTGAGCGGCTAATTGCGGATGAATTTTAAGTTTTACAAGGGCATCACTTTTAATCTGATCGGCTTGGCTGGTGGCTTGCAGTAATAAAGCATTACTTTTTTCCTGTTCTAAACGCAAACTGGTTTGCATCAATCCTTGAGAAACATCACCCAGGGTTTTTGCGACCGATTCAAAGCCTTTAGCGCCACTGGCTATTTTTGTGTCGCGTAGAATAGGAACTTCTTCTTTAAACTGTACAAAAGGCTCAGCCATTTATTTTGGCCCCATACTATTTAATTGCGCAAAGGACATTAGGGTATTGCCGACATCACCAAACAAATGACCATATAAGCTGTATTTCACGTTGCGTTTTTCAATCGCTACATTTTCATCGGAAAGTGTTTTTTGAATATCGAGATTTTTTTGCTGTCTAGACGCAATATTTTCTGTATTACGTTGCGTTGCATTAAAACTAGGCGAGGAGAACGCAACACCACGGGTTGTCATTTGCGCCGTTTGCCGTTGAATAACTTTATCTAAACTGTCTAAATTACTTAAGGTTGATTGTTGGTACTGCAATTCATTTTGCTTGGCTTGTAAATCCAATTGATTTTCTTGCGCTTTCGCTGCTTGAATTTCCATCACGCCTTTTCCGACTTCCATGGCAGCCGCTGTTGCTAAAATCAATAAACTGGCTTGTGGCATAATGCTCCTAAATCATTGTCGCTGTAACTTGATAGGCAATCGCCGTTATTTGTAAATCAAACGGTGCGTTTTGTGTAATTGAAAAGGTTTTATCGCGATTCCAGCCTAAAATGGGATTTACAATCGTGGTTCCACTGGATGGAAATAAAAAGGTCGTTTTATCCGCTATTTTTTTGAAATACTGATAATTCACTAACTTGCCATTAATCGTAAAATTTAAGGATTCAAAGTATTCGACATAAATTCGGGTTACTTGTTTCATAACATCGGCATGGGACGATCCGGCATAAAAAAACATCGGTGTGATTTCTACAGGATAAAGTAAACCTACATGGACAGTTCCTGTAGAATGCTGAGGATTAGCCACCTGTATAACAGCGTTTTTTACACGATAAACCCCCATATCATCAGTCACCATGACGACTTGCACATCTAAGCCTTCAAAGCGTTCTAAACCTTCCACTTTGCCATCTGCGTGCATTTCTTTATCTTCATAACCATCAATTTTTATGTGATCAGCTATCATTTTTTCTAAAACGATTTGATCACTGTTTACATATTTTTTTAACAAATAAACGTGGTTGTTAATAGATACGATATCGAGTATTTCTATATGAATCATTTCATGGTTAACCCATTGCTTATTAGATGGATTAAATGTCATGGGTGTTAAAGCCGCTAAATTGACCTCGTGCGCAAACTGAAAAGTGGTAATGGTGTGATCAGGATTTAAAAAATAAATAAAATTATCTTGCGACGTGTCGGTGCCTCGTAATAAAACGGCTTTAATCGGATTTTTGACGAGGTGACTCGCGGCTTGGCTGATATTGCTGGCTAAATAACTCTGGCCAATCCCTTGAAAGCGAAAGTTAATAATCGCATTACCCGTTTTATTGAGGTAATAACTGTCATTCAAATAACTAATGGGTTTTAGGCGATTAGAGACACCATAGGCCGATTGTTGGCGTACAGAAAAAGTTCCTGGGGTTAATCCCGTATTTTGCTCTTGAGGCGCGACAAACTCATAATTAGCCGTGTAAATCTCTAATTGCTTACCGCCATTCATCCAGACAATACCGCCAGAATCACTTTGACCTAAGGTATAAATAATCGCATCGGTGTCTTGGCCAATTCCAACATCAAAATTAACCGGCTGATTGATCTTGGATGCAAAGATCGTATTGTTTAAGGTTTTCGTATTGGCAAACCACAAACGATTTTGAAAGAAGATAACTTTACGAGGATAACCCATGCTTTTAGAAAAAGCCGGTTTTCTGACTGAGTATTGTGTACTGGATGTCGACGCATCATCAATCTGGAAAGAAATTTGTACTTTTCCTTCCAACGTAACTGTATCTGCTTCATAAGATACTTTAGTAATAATGGCGTAACCTAAGGGTGAAACTTCGGTTGTACCACCACCAATGATCTGCCCACCTATCCAGTCATCCGTAAAGCCTGGCGATTTGGTTAATGTCAACGTAATAGATTTTTTATCGCCTGAGATAGAAGCATCGCCTTTGTTATAAATTACATCACCAAAATCATAGGCGGGCAACGGATAGAGATTTAATACTTCATAAATAAACAACGATTGTTCGTAGTCTTTGATTGTAATTCGTGCCGGTGGATAATCTCGATGTACTAGAATCAAGGAATCATTATCCAAGGTATAATCGAGGTCATCGAGGTCATAAGATAAATACGGTGTAGTTAGACTTTGTAAAAATTCTAAATCGTCATCCGCATCAATACGGTAAATATCAAAGCTTTCGTCTAAGCTGATTAAAATATAAAACTGACCATTTTTATCTTGAAAACCATACAATTTAGAACTGAAATCACTATGTGTCGTTTGTAGTAAAAACCGGGTCCCTTTTCGTTTTTTAGCCAGGCCTGTTGTGCCCACTTCAACGTTAAGTAATGACTGTGCGGCCGTTAAATAATCTTTAAAATCGGTACGATGGTAATTAACCGGATCGACTTCACCACTACTGAACATTGTTTGTCGGATAAGCTCAGTCGCCATGTTATACCCACATGACGCGATCAAAATCGTTGTAGGGAGCGCCCCCTTTGATATCGCGTTCCATATTATTTAATAACAAGGCATTTAGCTTTTCTTTTTGGTATTTCCCTTCAAGATAATTTACTAAGTTAACGTTCTGAGTCAGTGGAATGGCAGAATCAGCCGCTACATATAACGCTAAGGTTCGCGCAAAGAGCGGCGGTATAATGCTGTAATCAATGGTATTAACACAATAGTAATACTGAAAAGGCCTACTATTAGTCAGAATCAATTTATCCGTAATAGAAAATTCTAAAAAAAAACGATTCGCCCCTAACTTGATAAAACGCCCATAATCAAAGGGTAATTGGTAGGTATAGCGATAGTCAGGTGAAAAGTTTTGCGTGATCGGGGTGTTATCTTCACGGTACTTTACTGCAAATCCCCAGGTTTCACTGAGCAATAAAATGGGAAGTAAACTATCCAGCTTTTCCGAAATAAATTCAGCGGCCTCACTTTCTGTTTCATTAGCTATCGGCGATAACCCTAAAGCGAGTAAGGCTTGATTAATCACCGTTAATTTGGAAAAAGTTGATGCCATACATTTTTTATTTAGGGCGTAGGTCCCGCCACTTTCACTAATTGTGCTTGTGGTGGATCACCCTCTTTAGCCGTGTTCTTCACCGAAAATAATCCACTGTTTTTGCCGGATTCATAGTTAACAATCATCACATCAAAATCTTTCACTTGTTTTCGGATGTAAAGATCGTTGATGTAACCGGCTTTGGTAATGGTGGCTTCGTCATCTTCTGTACTCGCCGTAAAAGCAGCGGCTGCTGTGCCAGGAAGTCCGCCTGTGAGTGGGCTTAAGGTTAGAAAATTTGATGTATTGGGTGTGCTTGGCATAACGTCCTCTTAAGGGTTCTTGGTAAATTTCTGGTTTGCCGTGATTAAAGCAATACCACGCGATTGAATGATCTTGGCACCGCTGGTTAAACAGGTGAGCAGTTCCCAACGATCCTGATTCGGTAACCAGGTAATACTCGTTGTAATATCTCGGTTATAACCTTGAACAATGGCATCACGATGGACAACAGGGACGGTATATTTAAATACGCCGTCTTTATCAGGTACACGTGGAATGCTGTTAATACCGTTTTCACCTAAGAAACGAAAATCAATGTCTAAATAGACTTTCACCTTATTGTTAGTTAAGGGTTTAACGTCGTTGTAGAAGAAATTTGTGACTTGCTTATCATTGTATAAAGAAGGCTTTAATAAAGCGGGTGCCCACGTAGACACTTCTAAATCGTGCACATCCATGCCTTGGCTTTCTAAATAAGCAATGGCTTCAGCGTATTTTTCTTCATTAAGTCCGGTGTTAACGCCAACGTCAACAGGCACTGTATAGATTTTTTCAGCGATAAAATCGGGATCACTAAATATGGCGTTGATTTTAATATAGTCCGTCAAACGGGCCGCCGCTAAACCATGTATCTTAGCGTGGTCAAGAATCTTATTAAAATTATAAAGTGTTTTTTCACCACCACCGATCACCGTTTTTAAGTGGTAATTGTTGGTTGGAACAGGCACATTGGTTTCATTAACGGGCGTTACAAAAACATCGGCCGCTGCAAAAGACGTTTTATCCATTTCAACCAGATCAGAGACCGGTACATTCAATACCGTACCGCGTAACCCGTGGCGTTCTTCAATGGTATCTTTGAGTTTTGAACGGTTTTGATATTGCAGCGTCACCTCGGTGTCAAACAACTGACACGCGGCGTCGTAATTAATTTCGGACATAAACAACCTGATAAATAAATTAATTCAATAATTCCATCTATCAGGTTGCCTAAATTGCACTCAGGGCTGATAATGCATGAGATCTATCTAAAAAGGTAACCGAAGGGGCTTTTTAGATTGATAGTTTTATTATAGCTCCAGTTGAGAGTGTTTACAGGTACTTTATCTTGTATTTATCTGTGTTACTCTACAGATTACTTCTTCTCCTGTTCTAGGTATATAAAATATAAAATCGTCATCGCTATCAAGTTTTCGGTTACAACAAAAAAAATTTCCGAAATACCGATTAAAAAAACTTGTTTTACTTTTAGGATTAATTAGATTGGACGTACTTTCATTTAATGAAGATATTGAAATATTTTCTTTTGATAAATTCATTCGTATTCCTTTTTTCATTATTTTATAAAGTTAAATTTTTAAAATTATTTTTTTGATCTTGCTTCAGCCACTTCATTAGCAAGATTAATATACCGATTTCTGTTTTTTTCGCTAGGATTTTTTCGGAATTCGTTTGCGATGTTGGCTAACTCCTCTTTACCGTCTGTTGGATCAGAAAAGTTAGCACGTTGACTGCCAAGGCCTGGTACTTGGCTACTGAGTAGTTGATTACGGTGTTTTAAGGCATCTGACATGGCGTTTTCATCTCCAATAAGGGTATTTAAAATCGTGCTGTGTAAAGTGGAGGGGTAGGTTTTCTTCACATAGTCTTCAATGACGTTAAGCTTGTTGCCTAGAATCTTCTTTCGTTGTTCCAATTTTTCTTGATACTGCTGTTGCTGTTCCTGCATTTGAATCAGTGTTTTATTAAATTGTTCTTGATTTAAACCCGCCGTTTTGGCTATGTTTTGTAGGCCTTGTATCTCCTGCTCATGCAATGAAATGGATTCAGGTAAGCTATAATTTTCAGGTACTGCAAAGCTTTTTAATTGTTCTTTGAGGGTTTTGTTTTCATTAAACACACCGGCACTGCTTTTGTAAGCTTTTTCTAATTCTTCGACGGATTTGTATTTGCCTGCATAGAGTTTAGATTCAAGCATTGGTTCTGAAGTAGTAGCATCTGCTTCCTGCTCATCATCTATTTTTTTGGTTTCTGTCATTGTTCAAGTACCTCACTCACAATCATCTCTTAGGGCATGGCGAACTTGGTAGATATGTTGTTGAATCATTCGCCAAACGGAGCGACGACCATCTTGCCAAGCAAAGGCAGCCCCAGTAAAGGCACGCGCTGATTCCATACAGCTATCTGTTATCATGTCCTTTAAATAAGCTTTACCTTTTGGATCAAGTTCAAATAGTAGATAAGTATCGTATAAGAATTTATCGATAACTTTCTCTTTTAATAACTGATTAAGTGTTTCTAACATTACATTTGTACCTGTGAAGGAGAAGGAATGGCAATCGGACTGGCGCTGGTTGAAGGTGACGGTAATTGAGGGGTTGGCATTTGGCTTTGTTGTATCTGTTGCGCCATGTGCTGTAAGAAGCTCGCAAACTCTTCTTTGGATTTCATCAGTTTACTGGGCAGATTGAGTTTATCTGCTAAGAAAGGTAATACTTCTTCCATCTTCGTTGCCGTTAATACCGCACCTTCGCCACCAAACTGCTGGAGTATTTGTGCCATCATCGTGAAATGACTAAGATCATCTTGTTTTTGTAGATCATAGAGTGGACTTTGGAAATCAAAGCGTAATAAATGAGTCCTCAGTTTGCTAACACTACGATCTTGCGAGAGTAAACGTCGTTTGGCTAAGATTTTGGCACTGATGGTAAAAACTTGTTTTGGTAGTTCATTAATAAGCCTTGAAATATCTGTAGCACTCGTTCTTTGTGCACGATTTTCTCGTATCGAAACTTCCGTAGCAGATTTAACCGGCGTATTCACTTCACCAATCGGATCGACTTGAAAGCCATCTCTGACAATTTGTCTTAAATCTCGAATATGATCTAAGATTTCTGGATATTCAGGTAGTTGTAAGGCTTCTAAAGGATTACGACCATTCGGATTTCTGGCAATTAAAGCGCCAGCCCATTGTCTTACCATATGTGGATTAAAATACTTATCCGCATCGTAAAATAATGGTGGATTCGCTTTATACGCTAAATTCTTGCGGCTATATTCGATGATACGATTGAGATCACGTATGGTCGGTAATAAATCGATACCAATCCCTCTACCTTCGCATTCGCCAGGTCTGACACGGTCTCGGTAAATAATAATTTGATTATATTCTCTTTCACTTTCCCATAATGGAGTTAGGGGATCGTCTTCTAAGATGGCATAGAGATAGAATTTATCTTCTTTTAATTTAATCTGGCCATAAATGACTACAAATAAATCATTAGGCTGATCCAGTAATCTCCTTTTATTTTTGTATTTAGGAAAGTCTTCCGCGATCTTTCTGCCACTCATGCGACACTGATACCAACACGTGTTTAGAACATCGTCTGTACTGTATTCGATTGTTAATGCAATAGCAGGAATCGATCGAAAATATAAGGGTGTCACATCATCAATAGACTCTATCCATAATGCGGCGGTTCCTCCGACTAAATCTAAATTGCTTGATGCGACCATGCGCGCTAAGTTGGATTGGTTTAAATAAAAAAATAAACGATCATTGATTTCATCCATCAATGGTTGTTGTTCACTGATCTGATTAGGATTATTTAAATGCGGATCAAGGCTTAACTTGCCCCATACGCGGTCTTGAGGCAGTAATAGGCCATGTAAGTCATTGGCACGCTGATAAGCACTGAGAAGGGCGGTGTTGTCCCACATCATTAAGCCTGTTGGCTTGCCTTCATCACGATAATTGAATTTGATGTTAAAAGCGTCACGATCAGGGATAACGTAAGTATATAAATCTTTGTATAAGGCTAACCAACGATCCTTATAACGTTTGCTTTCTTCATAGCGCGCAAAAAGATCAGTAAATTTCATTGGATAATCTGCATCGGTGGATTGGGATTATCAGGATTAGTAAACTGCTGCGCATCTTGTCCTTTAATAACCGCCATGCGCTGCTGTGCAACCGCCAAGCGCTTTTGCTCTAATTCTTCTTTTTGTTGACGGATTTGTTCGTCTAACAGCCGATTAGCCTCATCATTATCGCCACCACTCATGCACGTCTCCAATGAGCGAGTAATTCATAATTGGATTTATCCTTGTATTTCAATAATTTTTGATAAAGATGCTTGGGATTAAACGTCCAGCCAATAGCAATACCACTAAAATAACGACAGACTTCATTACACGTGTACCATTTAAACGGCCATTCTTTGATTTTCTTTTTCTCTTTAACCATCACGGCAATAAATGCACTGAGGCAGCGTAATTTCTTAATAGCTTCCAAATTCTTATTCATATCATTCGACCTCAAAATACGATAAGCAAAACCTATGGGCGCAATCTCAAACAAAATACACTGGTCACCTTCATAACAGAGTAAAGCACTGTGAACTAACTCCTTGCTAAAACTAAATCGGGCATATTTTCCGATTCCTTGGTTATAAAATAAAAAAACGGCAATCAAACTATTTTTTATGCCGTAACTTAGCCAAGGTTTCTGCTAATTGAGCACGTTTAGCTAACAAGGTATTTTTAGAATGCGCCGCTTTTTCTAATTTCTTTTTAGGAATCTTTTCGCCTTTTTTAGTTTTTAAGGCCTTACGTAAAGCGCCACCATGTTTAATTGCGTTTTGAATCCAGTCTTTAACCATCTTTTAATACCTTTTTAATATCCTCCAATTCTTGTCTTAATTGCGCTAATTCTTGTGCGCCTAGAGCAAATTCAGAGGTAAAACAGCGTTCTAAAATCCAACAGCGGCTCTGCCAGCCTTTTTCACCCGCTCGAATTTCTTCTAATAACGCTTTAATTGCCCGACATTCATCCTTTTTTATAGTGCCCGCTAAATAACCGAAAAGTGTAGATTTTTTATCTTTTTCAAGCTCATCTAAACCTTTAACGATCCATTCACGTAGCGTGTTACGATGAATACCATGCGCTTCAGCAACTTGAGAATAAGGTACTAAGCGTGATCTATCTGCAATAATTGAATCCGCTAGTTCTTTATTTAATTTAGTTTGACGTCCTCTTTTCATCATTGGTTATGATCGATAAGGAGAGGGACACTATCGCCTAAATACCTTTGATTAACACTCGCATAAGGACCCGCCGCATGGGCTTTGGCTAAACGAATGTAAAGAGATTCCGAGTCCAAAGACTCGGAAGGATAAGGAAAGTTAACAGAGTCTTTATTTTTTACGTTCATAATAAGAAAAGGAGAAAACTTATCTTTGCAAGTATGGAATAAAAAACGCATAAAAACAGCTACGTTATCCGGTACTTTTTGTCTTTTTTCTTTCTTTTTTAAAAGAAGTTATTTACACTAGAATTTCTATTTTTTTAAGGGATTTTCTATGGCGCGTGGTATTAATAAAGTAATTTTAGTGGGAAATTTAGGCGCTGATCCTGATGTAAGAACCATGCCAAATGGCGATCCGGTTACGACATTAAGTCTCGCAACAAGTGACACCTGGAAAGATAAACAAACTGGCGAAAAACAAGAAAAAACAGAATGGCATCGTGTCATATTATTTCGGCGTCTGGCTGAAATTGCGCGGGATTATCTTAAGAAAGGCGCTAAAGTCTATATTGAAGGCAAACTGCAAACTCGAAAATGGCAGGATAAAACCTCCGGTGAAGACCGTTATATCACTGAAATTGTCGGTAATGAGCTGCAAATGCTTGATAGTCGTGCTGATAAAGTCGCCGCTATTGCTGAGCCTACTGTCCCTGCTGCTACCGTGGCTGAATTGTCAGATGACTTTAATGATGATATCCCTTTTTAAAAAAAATGCGGTTAGTATAAAATATATTAAAATGCCTATTATTTTCCAAAAAATTAATATAAGTGCAATCATATATTTCAAAATAAATTAAAGTAATTTTGTAAAATATCAAAGGTTTCTTCTATACAATAAGACACACTAACCGCATAACCTGCTGTTTCCATAAGCTTTAACCATGCTTCTTGTTCTATACTTAATTTTCCTTTAGAACCTTTTAACTCAATCCACAGGCCATGATAATGAGGGCTAGGGTAAGCCAAAAATAAATCTGAGACACCGGCTTTAACCCCCATTTTTTTAAGCTTTATTGCTTCCTTTGGACGACGATAACCCCCATTTGGAATATGTATTAAATACTCACTCAAAATCGGTTGCGTCTTTGCCCAGTGCATCAAACCAATGTGGTGCTGTGTCTCCGTCATATAAGATTGTTTCATACGTGGTATAACGTGTTTTACATTTGTGGCAACATTGTCTTCTGCGATGCGCTTTACCTCCATAGATGCGGCGTGAATTTAAAACTAACGTTTTCGAATAATTACAATTAGGATTAATACAGCGCATCTATTTTCTCCGGTATCACCGTAAAATCTCGATACTCAAAATGCCCTTTTTGTTCCGCTTGCAATCGTTGAAAATAAGGCAGCGATTTAACCGCTAAGTTATAATCTTCTTTTTTTAAGCGAATGTATTTACTTTGATGACTTTTTTGATAGTTTTTTATAAACCGATCCAGCGTTTTAAATATCCGTATAACGTGTTGCCTCATGCTAGTTAATAGACCGATTAGCTTTCATATATTTACCTAATTTTTGATTTATCTTTTTATATAACTTCCTTTTTTTATAATTTTCTCGCAATTGCACCGGATAACGTATTGCCTTATGTAGTAGCCGAGTGATAAACATAATCTCTCCTTATGCAGTATTGGATAAATAATTAAGACACAGTGGACAACCCACTATTTGTTCTGGACAGCTTTGCCATAGCTTCACATCACCACAGCCCCGACAGTGGACAGATTTGTTGTAATGTTTTGGAATTAATCCTGTCTGGCGTTGTGCGGTGATTTGATAGCTTTCTATTGCTTCTTCTAACGAATGGTTTTTAAGCGCTGATTCATACATTTCTTCTATTTCTTCTAAGCTCCAATTATCGCGATAGCCTATTCTTTCGATTAACCGCTTTAATTTGTTTTCTTTTTCAAGCAAGTTAATAATTTCTTGTTTTCGACTAATCAGCCAATAGCGTGCTTCGCCCTTTATCAAATGCCAAGGAGTTGCCTTGAGCTTTCTGCAATCTTTCGTCATATAAATTAATTCTAAACTTAATCCCTTTTCGCGTAGTTGAGTGAGGAGGTTCTTAGGCATCATCATCCTCCGTAGCGTCGACGTCGAAGTAGACAGCGTCTTCTTCTAAATTGTTCAAATTTTGTCGAAGGTGCTCATCACCCTTGTCGAAGGAAGCCAAACTTTTTATTTGGCCTTCTTCGTGATCCTTGGTCTCCTTCAGCAAATTTTGACCAATTTCTTCCTTATTTTCTTTAAAATTGTTCAAATCTTGTCGAAGGAGGCCAAACTCTCCGAAGGAGGCCAAACTTTTTGTTTGGCACTCTTCGTGATCCTTGGTCTCCTTCGGTAAAGACCAAATCCATCCTCCATCCATTCCTGATTTATTAGTTACAATTTTTAGCGCTGTTTTTGCTCGAAGTGTAGTTCGCCAGGATAAGCCATAGTCGTTCGATTCTTTTTTTAATTTACTGACAGTTTTAGGAAAATAAGCTAGTTCATCTTTTAGAAAGTCTATTGCTTCTTTTAACGCGCTTGTTTCTTCAGGATCATCTTGAGGCTTCATGATTTCATGCGCTTTAACTTCTACCGCTTCGCTCTCCCAAACAATGCGAGAAGTTTGAATGTCATTTTCTAATACATAAGATTCAATTGAAAAAGCTAAGCCAGTTTTGTCGTTACCTATATTATTTTTCATCGGGAGTAATAGGCGACGGTTATCGTCATTCGGATCTTGTGCTACTAGGAAAGCCGCTCTGGCAGCAGCAACAAAGGCTAAGCTGCCACTCACGCGCATTAATGGGTCTTGACCAGCCGCTTTGTTTAGATGAGAAATAGCGAGAACCGCTAAGTTATGTTTAGCGGCTAGTTCACTTAAAGGGGATAATAAGGCTCTAACTTCGGCATTTTTATAACTGTCTGTTTCACCTAAGTAAGCCGTAATCGGATCAATAATCAGCAGTGCGACGTTTTGTATTTCTTCTAGAAACTTATCAAGGTTAGCTATATCCGTTTTTAAACTAAATAATTTTTCTAAGCGTTTTCCTTGTTTATTTTTAGTTTGTACACACTTTAGAAACCGTACTTTAGTCAGATCAGCACCAGCAGCTTTTAATCGTGGACCAATGGTGTCACCAGGATCATCTTCTGCCGAAAGCAAAATAACGCTTCCTGGTTGACAACTAATATTATCAACTGGCCAAATCCCACCCGTTGTCACAATCGCCGCTAAGCTTGCCGTAAGTTGAGATTTACCTAATCCAGGATTGCCCGCAATAATAGATACCTTGCCGCGTGCAATCCGTCCAGGCCACAACCAATTAATTGACTGGTGCGGAATATTAGAAAAAAGTTGTGAAAATATCCCATGATCCGGGCTTAGGTTCGCCAATTCTAATCGCGCAAACTCAGTATGTGCTTGTTGTATCAGTTTTTTTAAATCACCTTCGTTCGACTGAGTATCTAAATAGTTTATAATTTCTTTAAATTGTCGACGTTGTGCGTATTCTTTGACGATCTCAATATAAGAAATGATATTAGTGGTACCGTAAGTTTGGTTAAGTAACTCAAAAACATAAACCTCGCCATTCACTTCTTTGAGTTCGGTAATAACTTTAACTTCATTACTTAAAGTTAAGGCATCAACACATTCACCTTGTTCTAGTTTTTTAGAAATCAGATCGAAGAGAACTTGGTGTTCTCTTCGGTAAAAGTCCTTGAAACTCAAACGATCCTGAACTTCTGACCAGATAGTATTATTTAAAAGTAAGCTACCTAATACAGCT
>X84_Common_Chiffchaff__coassemble_24_pt1 | contig 24491 bp, 25 predicted proteins | sample X84_Common_Chiffchaff__metabat2_high_PE_001 | metagenome-assembled genome bin X84_Common_Chiffchaff | reverse complement strand
TTTTTTATCCTTATTTTTTTACAACGTTTAACTTTATGCAACGCTATTTTTCAACGCGTCCACTATTTATCTAACTTTAGTTGAATGGTTCAGGACGGACTATTATAACGTATAGCTATTTTCTTATAACATGCACCTACTGCACTTGAAGTTGCAAACTCGCAAATTTCAAGTACCTTCTTTTCGCGATGGGAATTTATAAGCGGAGAGCCGCATGTTGTGAATTTAAAATTTTTTAGTTATAAAAATGCTGAAATCCTGACTTTTTTAAGCTAAACAACAACCCATCTGCACCGTATAATGAAAGTCCCAACTCCTGTTTTATCATACCAATATACGTATAAGGGCATTCAATACCCTTTAAGCAATGTTGTAATTGTGCTTCCTGTGATTCTGCAACCGTAAAACACAATTCATAGTCATCACCGGCGCTTAAAGCAAACTGATAGCCTTTTTCAGGCGACAATTTCTGTAAGGTATCTGAAAGGGGAAGCTTAGAGACGTCGATCTTTGCGCCGACTGTACTTGCAGATAAAATATGGCTTAAATCAGCTGCCAAGCCATCAGAAATATCAATCGCACTACTGGCAATATCACGTAATGCCAATCCGACAACCACACGAGGCTCGGGACGCTGCAAACGCTTTTTGAGGAATTGTATTTGTTTTTCTGTAAACGGAAATGATGTTTTATTTTGCAAATAGGCTAAAGCCAACCCTGCATCACCTAATGTACCTGTCACATAGATCTTATCACCTAGTTTTGCTCCTGAACGACATAACGCTTTTCCAATCGGAACAAAACCTAAAGCTTGAATGGTAATACTTAAAGGCCCTTGTGTAATATCTCCCCCAACAAGCTGACATTGAAAGCGATCGAGTAAAGAAAAAAAATCTTGTGTAAATTCTTTTAACCAGGATTCATCCGCGATTGGCAGTGTTAATGCGAGCAGAATCCAAGAAGGCTCGGCCCCCATAGCCGCTAAGTCACTTAAATTAACAGATAAAGATTTATATGAAATATCTCCAGGGGGTGTATTTTCAGGGAAATGTTTTCCGGCGACTAAGGTATCCGTAGTGACTACTAATTGTTGGCCTGCTGGGCATTGTAGTAATGCGCCGTCATCACCTATTCCGCGAATAACATCCGCACGATTAGGTTTTTTTCGATCAAAAAAACGCTGGATTAGATCAAATTCGCTGATTGACATGTCAATGAGATATTTTAATGAAACTCTAACGAACGTAACTTCTTTGCCAACTGATGTAAAACGCCATTGATATATTTATAACTATCTATCGCAGCAAAACTTTTTGCCAAAACAATGGCTTCATTTAAAACAACTTTATACGGAAGTTCGGGCAACTTACACAGCTCATAAGCCGCTAACCTTAAGATTGACAATTCCACAGGACCTAATTCTATTAAAGGCCGATCTAAAAAAGGTTCTAATTCTTTATCTAAAGAAGTGTGATGCTCCATCACACCCCGAACCAAGATTTTAAAATAGCCTGTGTCAACACTTACCATTTCCTCTTGTGATAAAAATTGCTTTTCAATCTCAGACAAGGAATGCTGCGCCAATTGCCATTGATAAATGGCTTGCATAGCAAAACGACGGGCGCGCGCTTTCGCTTTAAAATTAGGTTTTTTTGTTTTCGATATCATTAGATTGTTTTTTATTAGTTGAAAGATCGTGTTTTAATTGTTCAATGGTTTGGTTAAATGCCTGTATATCCTGAAAACTACGATAAACAGAAGCAAATCTAACGTAAGCAACTGGATCTAAATCACACAATTCTTCCATGACCCATTCTCCTAGTTGACGTGACGAAATCTCACGTTCACCGGATGATCGTAATTTTTTTACCAAACGAAGAATAACTGCTTCGACTTGTTCACTCGTGATTGGGCGTTTTTCTAAAGCTTTTAACATCCCTCGGCGTAATTTTTCTTGATCAAACGCACTACGTGTATTGTCTCTTTTTATGACGCGAGGTAAACCTAATTCAGCCGATTCAAAACTGCTAAAGCGCTCATTACAACGCAGACATTCCCGCCGTCGTCGAACTTGCTGACCTTCACCTATCAATCGGGAATCAATCACTTTAGTATCTGCTTCATTACAAAAAGGACAATACATGATCCAGCCCTAAAAAAACGGTAAATAACACATCCGTAATCATCAAAAGCGCTGCTTTTTACATCCAGAAAATAGCAGACTTGTCCCAACCCCAACTACCGAAACAAACTATGCTTCCTATGCAACAAAACCGGATGAGCTCATGTTCAAGAGTATACTGGAAACTGCTTACAAAGTGCTATAACTTGTTGCTTGATTCTTTCAATGACCGTAGCATCCTGCAGATTAGTTAAAACCTCACAGACCCAACTTGCTACTTCACGGACTTCTTTTTCCTGCAAACCTCGAGTGGTTAACGCAGGAGTTCCAATTCTTACGCCACTAGTCACAAAAGGAGAACGCGGCTCCTTAGGCACTGCATTCTTATTCAAGGTAATATGCGCCTTCTCTAAGGCATCCTCTGCATCTTTTCCAGTAATATCCTTATCGATTAAGTCGACTAAAAACAAGTGATTATCAGTTCCATCCGTAACAATTTTATAGCCTTTTTCACGCATTTTTTCAGTCATTGCCTTGGCATTATTTATCACTTGCTGCTGATAAACTTTAAAATCAGGTTGCAGTGCTTCTTTAAAAGCAACTGCTTTTCCGGCAATCACATGCATTAAAGGCCCTCCCTGCAGCCCTGGAAACACAGCAGAATTTAATTTTTTCTCTATTTCCGGATTAGACTTTGCCAGAATCAAACCACCGCGCGGGCCGCGCAAGGTCTTATGCGTAGTAGAAGTAACAATATCCGCTATAGGAATAGGCGATGGATAGAGATCAGTAGCCACTAATCCTGCGACATGAGCCATATCAACCAGAAAATAAGCAGCAATTTCATCCGCTATATCTCGGAATTTTTGCCAATCAACAATTCGAGAATAAGCGGAAAAGCCAGCAATAATTAATTTCGGTTTATGTTCCTTGGCAAGCCTTGCAACTTCATCATAGTTGATTAACTGTGTTTCGGGATCAACGCCATAAGCAATCGCTTCATACATTTTTCCGGAAAAGCTTACCTTTGAACCATGTGTTAAATGCCCACCCGCGGCTAAACTCATACCTAACAATTTATCGCCAGGCTTTAATAAAGCCATATAAGCCGCCGCATTCGCTTGCGAACCGGAATGTGGTTGTACATTGGCATAATCTGCTTTAAATAATTTCTTGGCACGCTCAGTCGCTAATTGTTCAATCTCATCTACATATTCACATCCGCCATAATAGCGTTTGCCAGGATAACCTTCCGCATATTTATTCGTTAATACCGAGCCTTGTGCCTGCAATACATGCTGACTGGCGTAATTCTCAGAAGCAATTAGCTCAAGATGGTCTTCTTGACGCCTAGCCTCTTTGCACATCGCTTGCCAAAGGTCAGTATCAAAATCAGCTATTTTTTGTTTGGTTGTGTAGACCATACGTGTTTATCCCAACTCAATAAATGAAATAAAAGTTTTATTATGTACACATAGAAATCCAGTATATACCCATTGACTCCCCGCACCTATCTCTCAAGCTATCAGTAATTGAAAATTCACTTTAGCCTCGAGATAGGTGCGCGGTGCTTCATATCGCGACCGCTCACCGTAAGTTTGAAAGCTTAGCCTCTTCAAATACCAGCGGTATACTCTAGTCAAATCTAGTCATGAGGACGTATTATTGTTAGTATTCTACTAGGGAGCGCCAAATGACGTCTCATACTATTTTAACAATCTCTTAATTTAATCGAATGTCACAACAATATATTTATACCATGCAAGCAGTGGGGAAAATTGTTCCTCCTAAGCGCGAAATTCTTAAAGATATTTGGCTCTCTTTTTATCCAGGCGCAAAAATTGGCGTCCTGGGTCTAAATGGTGCGGGAAAGTCATCCTTGCTGCGCATTATGGCTGGCGTTGATCAGGATTTTATTGGAGAAGCACGTGCTCTGCCAGGGTGCAAAATTGGCTATTTGCCACAAGAGCCTCAGCTTGATCCGAATAAAGATGTTCGAGGTAACGTAGAAGAAGCCATCGGTGATACTAAAAAACTTTTAGATCGTTTTAATGACATTAGCACGAAGTTTGCTGAGCCGTTAAGCGAAATGGAAATGAATAAGCTGTTTGAAGAGCAAGGCGAATTACAAACGCAAATAGAGGCACAAAGTGGTTGGGAATTAGAACGCAAACTAGCCATTGCAGCGGATGCATTGCGCCTCCCCCCTTGGGATGCCGATGTCAAACAACTTTCAGGTGGGGAACGACGACGAGTTGCATTATGCCGACTTTTACTATCAAATCCAGATATGTTGCTTCTTGACGAACCGACCAACCATTTAGATGCCGAAAGCGTGGCTTGGCTTGAACGTTATCTGCATGACTATCCCGGGACCGTTGTAGCGGTTACCCACGATCGCTATTTTCTCGATAATGTAGCGGGTTGGATATTAGAACTGGACCGTGGACAAGGAATACCTTACCAGGGTAATTACTCCGCTTGGTTAGAGCAAAAACAAAAACGCTTAGCGCAAGAAGAAAAACAGCAAGCGGCTCATGAAAAAGCTTTAAAAGTAGAATTAGAATGGGTGCGTAGCAACGCCAAAGGCCGTCAGGCCAAAAGTAAAGCACGTCTAGCGCGTTACGAAGAATTGAGTTCACAAGAATTCCAAAAACGTGCAGAGACTCAATCGCTTTATATTCCACCTGGACCTCGTTTAGGCGATTTAGTTCTCGAAATCGATAAACTTTCTAAAAGTTTTAGTGGGCGCTTATTAATCAATAATATAAGCTTTACCGTGCCTAAAGGTAGCATTATCGGAATTATTGGCCCTAATGGTGCCGGTAAATCCACTTTATTTAAGCTCATTATGCAGCAGGAACAACCTGATCAAGGTCAAATACGCCTTGGAGAAACGGTTCAACTCGCTTATATCGATCAAAGCCGCGATACATTGAATCCTGATAATACGGTTTGGCAAGAAATATCAGAAGGTCAAGATATCATGACCATCAATCAATTCCAAATGCCCTCTCGTGCCTACGTCGGACGTTTTAATTTTAAAGGGACAGAACAGCAAAAATTAGTTAAGAATCTATCGGGCGGTGAGAGAAATCGAGTTCATCTCGCCAAGTTATTACGCACAGGAGGTAATCTTTTACTTCTTGATGAACCCACTAACGATTTAGATATAGAAACTTTGCGTGCTTTAGAAGAAGCACTTTTAAGCTTTCCAGGCTGCGCTTTAGTTATTTCTCATGACCGTTGGTTCTTAGATAAAATTGCTACTCATATCCTTGCTTTCGAAGACGACAGTACGGTGAATTACTTTACCGGTAATTACACTGATTATGAAACCGATCGCTTAAAACGTCTTGGTCTCACCGGCAATCAAACTGAAAAAAAAATAAAATACAAAAAATTAGAACATTAACCTCTCGAACAAAAAAGCTTTTAGAACTATGCCCGCTTATTTACTTAATAGCGAAATGGAAACAAGACGTTTGGCCGCAAAAATTGCGAAAGCCTGCCCTAAAAATGAACGTTTGGTTATTTTTTTACACGGAGCGCTTGGCGCAGGAAAAACAACATTTGTACGTTTTTTTCTAGAAGCGTTGGGTTATATCGGCTTGGTAAAAAGCCCTACTTATACCCTCTTCGAGGGTTATCAATTGCTAAAATATCATATTTTTCACCTCGATCTTTACCGCTTACACACACCTTCAGAAATGCTTGAAATTGGCTTATACGATGAATTTGATGAGCCCGCAATTTGGTTAATAGAATGGCCAGAGCGTGCGCTCAATTTTTTACCACCACCGGATATGCTTTATACTTTCACTGATCTTGGTTCTTATCGACAAATTGAACTACAAACAAAAACGGCTCATGGTCAGCAACTTTTGAGATTAATAGAGGACTAAGCTCGTCGCTGGTAATTAATTGGTTATTACAGTTTCCAAGGAAAGAACCGCCATGTAATCGGATATACTGCTCGACAGTCTCTAAAAAAAATCGCATTTTTAATGGCGAACAGTATATAATCTAGATATGTTAATGGACCATTACCCTACACTTCTTATTCCAGCTTACCAACCGAATGAAAAGCTAATAGAACTTATAAGAACCTTACGAAAACTTCGGCCAAATCAAAGGATCATTGTAGTCGACGATGGTTCGGACGAAGACAAATCTTCGATTTTTTCTAAGGTTTGTAATTTTAATGTTGAGTTATTGAAACACGCTAAAAACCAGGGGAAAGGCCAAGCGCTTAAAACAGGTTTTAAACATTGGCTAGCATCTAGCACTCCTACTGCATTAGGCATTGTTACTGCCGACGCCGATGGACAACATCTTCCCAAAGACATTATTCATATTTCAGATGTTTTCATGAGAAATCCAATAGGCCTTTATTTAGGTGTACGAGAATTTAATAAAGCCTCAACGCCTTGGCGTAGTCGATTTGGGAATAAATTGACTACGCTTGTTTTACATCTATTTACCAAAGTACCTCTAAAAGATACTCAAACCGGTTTACGCGCTATACCCCGCAAATTAATCAAAAATAGCTTACTTAACTCAAAGACATCACGCTACGATTTTGAATTAGAAATGTTACTAACTACAGAACAACAACAGATCGCTATTCAGCAAATCCCGATTAGTACTGTCTATCTTGATGGCAATAACTCTTCGCATTTCAATCCACTGATTGATTCGATTAAGATTTATTTTGTCTTCATACGTTTCGCGGCTATATCCCTTCTTTCAGCCATCATTGATTTCACATTCTTTTCCTTTATATACTGGATAAAAAAAAATATATTCTTTGCTGTTCTCGTTGGACGTATTTTATCGGCCACTTTTAACTTTAAACTGAACCACCATTTAGCGTTTAAAAGTCAAAATAAACTACTTCCTGCTGCTATTAAATATGCTAGCTTAGCGAGTTTTTTAGGGTTAATAGCTTATAGCTTAATAAAGTTTATCTATAGTTTTGGTATCAATGTCTACAGCAGCAAAATCATTGCCGAAATTGCTTTATTTATTCTATCCTTTACAATGCAACGTTTGTTTATTTTTAATAAGTCCATACTATTAAAAGATAAAGTTTAATTTGCAGAATTGCCAATATACGTTGGAAACGGCTTCGAATTTCCAAACACAGTGGCTTTATATATTAAAAACTCGTTACGCTTTATATAAAAAATAACTAAGGATATCAATGCTTGCTAATACCAAACCTAAAAAAAGATCTCATTTGACACTAAATATATCGCAGAAAAACAACGAATTATTAAAAAAAGAAGTCACCCTTACACCAACCAATCCATTAGATATAGCGCGAATTAAGCAAGATTTTATAAACCCTGCCACCTCAAAGGAATTTATAGATTACAACGGAAATACTGTTATTGAATATAGTAATCACTATTTATTAAAAATCAAATACCGCATTACACACGGTGCGCATGCAAATGTCTATCAAGAACAACTGATTTCACCCGGGAGAAATTCATCAATTAAACTCGTTAGCAAGCAGGGAGGAAACTCCATTCAGTCAGAAATAAAAATTTATCAACTTATTGTATCTAATCCGAACTCTGCAAAAAAATCGATATTGCAACCTCTTTTCTATGAAAACACACTTCATGAAAACACACTTCATTTTCCACTCATGCCAGGTGGAAATCTAAAGAGCCAAACAGATTTTTTATTTAAGGCGCTAAATGATTCTAATAAAAGAAACATTGCGCTTTTATGGCTTTACAAACAAATAGAAAATCTTTTAGAAGCGCTTGACCATTTACACACAAAAAATTTTTACATAAAAAATTACACATATAAAGGCATTGTACATGGCGATATCAAGCTTGAGAACATTTTAATAAATGATTCTGGAAATCTCATATTGGCGGATTTTGACTGTGCTTATCCTGCCAGCCAACCCGCTAAACAAATGGGCACTATCCGCTATAGTGCGCCTGAAATTTTTGCAAACGAAAATTTTACGAAAAACCCTATTAAAAATATTGAAAAATCAGATCTCTGGTCACTGGGAATTGCTCTACAGTATCTATTAGTAAATAAATTTCCCTGTTTCATTAATGATCTCACTGAAAAGAGAGATACACTATCAAAAATTCTTTTTTTTAAACATGAGGATACTTTAATACCTAGAAAACGCTTTAAAACAACACAAACACCATTTTTTAACGAAGGAATAGAAGGGTTTTTATATCGTAAAAATTGGGGAGAAACCTTTTCTTCCTCACCACTTGCCAAAGAAGCAAAAAAAGCAATGCTTCGATTAAATAAAACTTTATGTTCAGATTTAAATCAGCCCCACCTCTCTATTTTATATGATCTAACGCTCGCCATGCTATTACCTGTCGAAAAACGACCCAGTGCTGCCAAACTACTTAAAATAGTAAAAAAGTTAGCACCTCACCAACCTTATTCTATTGAAATTTATAACGAATTTGTTGATGAATTATTAAAACAATCACCCTTACATGAAGTTTCTGCCGACAGAATTGCCACGGATGTGTCAGATTCATTAAACAATAGCAAACTAAATTTATCCTCTGTTGACATTGAACAGTGCCTTTATCAATCACTCGATTCTAACCGTCCATAAAAACTTTGCAAAAACAGATATCGGGGTTCGCCGGCATGAAAAAAATACAATTTATGCAACAGCACTCACGCAACCGCGGACATTAATTCAAAAGTTTGTTAGAATCTTGGCCTATAGCTTGTAATTTTAATCTATGTCAACACGTATTCAACGTTTAACGCCACAACTTGCTAATCAAATTGCCGCCGGAGAAGTCATCGAACGTCCCGCTTCTGTCGTAAAAGAACTGGTTGAAAATAGTTTAGATTCTGCTTGCTCACAAATTGATATTGATATTGATAGAGGTGGTATTCAACGAATTCGTATTCGTGACGATGGGCACGGAATCCATAAAGAGGATCTACTTTTAGCATTAGACCGTCATGCGACCAGTAAAATACGCGATTTAGACGATTTAACACAGATCAAAACATTAGGATTTCGTGGCGAAGCCCTAGCCAGTATCAGTTCTGTTTCTCGTCTTCATTTAGGCTCTTCTACCAACACCACCAATCAAGGCTGGAAAATTGCTGTTGATTATCAGAATGAACCCACACTAATGCCGATTTCTCACCGTCGAGGAACTACGGTAGAAGTTCATGAGCTTTTTTTCAATACACCCGCTAGACGAAAATTTTTACGTAAAGAACAAACTGAATTTTCACATATTGAAGAACTGGTCAAACGGCTATCGCTTAGCCATTTTTCAATTGGTTTAACACTCAACCATAATAAACGCGTGATCCACCAACTTCGCCCTGCACTTGATAAAACAATGCAGGAAGAACGGATAAAAGCTTTATGTGGCGCAACGTTCGTTGAAAATGCTATTTATATAGAGTTTGAAGCCCTTGATTTACGTCTATGGGGCTGGACTTCCCTACCTACTTTTTCACGCAGCCAAACTGACCTACAATATTTCTACGTAAATAATCGCATCGTTAAAGATAGGTTAATAAACCATGCTGTAAAACAAGCCTATCATGATGTCTTATACAATGGCCGACATCCTGCATTTGTTTTATTTCTTGAGATTGACCCTCAATCTGTTGACGTCAATGCACATCCGGCAAAGTACGAAGTTCGTTTTCGTGAAAGTCGATCCGTCTATGATTTTGTCAAACAATGTTTACAAAAGGCATTAGCGAAGACGTTCCCGACTTCTAACGAGCCCACCTCTGCTCCTCAACTTGATGAATCTATATATGCGAACAAAGAAGTATTGACGCACCAAAAAGAATTTTCATCCAACAACATAACCCAGCAAACCATTTTTCCATTGCAGGTAGAACCTCCATCGATTACTTATTCCGCTGCATCAGAAACCACCCAGCCAAACCTCCTATCAAAAAAAACAATACACGATAACGTATTACCCTATCCGGAACCCGAGCAAATAGAACCGCTTGAAAAAAAACCACCGCTAGGTTTTGCTCTGGCACAATTACATGGTATTTACATACTTGCGCAAAATACATTCGGTTTAGTGTTAATCGACATCCATGCGGCACATGAGCGCATACTCTATGAACGTCTTAAACAGGATGTAAAAAAAGCAGGGATTAGTACACAAACTTTATTGATTCCTATCAGCTTAAGCCTGGCTAGCAAAGAAACTGAAATATTCGAAGAATACTGCTCTTTATTGAGACAATTTGGTTTTGAACTCGAAAATTTAGGTCTGAATACTATTATCGTCCGTCAGATTCCTTCCCTATTATCACACATCGATATCAAACAGTTCATACACGATATCCTAAGCGATTTAAACGAGCATGAAAGTAGTCAGCGCTTTCCAGAAAAAATTAATGAACTCTTATCAAGTATCGCCTGCCATAGCGCCATACGTGCAAATCGAACAATGACTTTACCTGAAATGAATCAGCTATTGCGTGATATGGAAACGACGGAGCGCAGCAATCAATGCAACCATGGAAGGCCAACCTGGAAACAACTATCGCTTTCTGAAATTGACCGGTTATTTTTGCGTGGACGTTAAAAAAAACGTTATTTGTCTGATGGGACCTACGGCTAGCGGAAAAACCGATTTAGCCATTGAGCTCATTCAACAGTTACCCGCTGAAATTATTAGTGTCGATTCGGCGATGATATACCGGGATATGAATATTGGGACTGCAAAACCCACACCAAACATCTTAAAAAAAGCACCCCACCGTCTCATTGATATACGCGATCCTTTACAAGCTTATTCTGCCGGTGACTTTCGAGAAGATGCGTTACTTGCTATTGAAGCTATTTTTGAAAAAAAACATATTCCGCTCCTAGTGGGAGGAACCATGCTTTATTTTCATGTATTACAACGAGGAATCGCGGCACTTCCCAAGGCCAACCCAGATATACGGCAACAATTACAACAAGCGCTAAAAAAACAAGGATTAGCCACACTCTATACCCGTTTACAATTAAAGGATCCAAAAATTGCACAACGTATCCATCCTCACGATCCACAACGTATCTTACGTGCCTTAGAAGTTGCTGAAATAACAGGGAAAACACTGACGGAGATACAGCAATCTCAACCCCTTGTATTTCTCCCCTATCAATTTATTAATATTGCACTTATTCCTGATGACAAAATTCATCACCACCAGATTATAAAAAATCGATTTAAAAAAATGTTAGAGCAGGGCTTTGTTGAAGAAGTAGAAAATTTATTTAAACGAGGTGATTTAAACAGTGATTTACCTTCTATTCGCACCGTCGGTTACCGTCAAATCTGGAGTTATTTAACTGGCAAACTTTCTTATAATGAGATGCAAGAACGAGCCATTATTGCGACCCGCCAGCTAGCCAAACGGCAAATGACTTGGTTACGTTCTTGGAAAAATCTTTATAGGCTTAGTTATAATGAAAAAAATAAATATACGCACCTGGTTGAGCATATCAAACTGGCGAGTCGTTAGGGTACTTCGTCATTTGGCACGATGATGGTCTCAAGTGTGGTTTTTCTGCGTTTCGTTAATTACCAACAAACATAACGTGGCTAACACAGCACCCACGGCTAAATAAAGACCCGGAATAGCTAACTGATTGGTTTTTGTAATTAAAAACATTGCCACCAGCGGCGCTGTCCCACCAAAAATAGAATAAGCAAGATTGTACCCCAATGAACCTAATGTATAGCGAATATTGATAGAGATTACATCAATCGTCAATGCCAGCAACGGTCCTTGAAATCCAGCCGCTAATAAAGTAAATAGTGTTTGACTAAAAATCAGTTCAAACACATTCCCATGTGCAATAAAATAATAAAGTGGATAACTTAATACAACAAAACCACTAGTGGCTATTAACATCAACCGCTTTCTTCCCACACTATCTGATAACCAACCAAAAAAAATATCTAAACTCATTAATAATAGGAGCATTAGCGTATTAACTGCATTGGCATTGATTCTAGAATGGCCCAATACATCGGAGAAATAAACGGGCATAAAGATAAACGCTAAATAAGTGATTAAGGCCGATAATAAATATAACCCCACCAATTTAAGCACTAATAATTTATGCGAAATAAAAATGATTTTTAGAGGATATTTTTCAACTAAACGATTACGCTCTAAATATTGAAAGGCTTCCGTTTCGCTCGTTTTGGAACGAATATAATAGCCAGTTATTCCACTCAACGCGGCTAATAAAAACGGTAACCGCCATCCTAAAGTATAAAGTGACTTTCCTTGAAACAACAAGAAAGTAATAAATACGACTAACGAGGCTAACAACATGCCAATCACTGAGCTGGCCCAAATTAAAGAAGAAAATAAGCCATTTTTTTTCGGAGGAATTGACTCAACAATAAAACAGGCGGAACCAAATGCTTCGCCACCTACCGCAATACCTTGAAGTAATCGCAAGGCCACTAATAGTAATGGCGCTATTATTCCTAGTGTTGCGTAGCTCGGTAGTAACCCTATAGAAAACGTTGTTATTGCCATTAACAAAATAGTCACTGTTAAGGCTTTTTTTCTGCCTTGTGTATCACCCAAATGACCAAACAACAGTGCTCCAAGAGGACGTGCAACATAACCTATAGCAAACACACCATAACTAAACAGCAAAGCTACACTCGATTTTGAAGTTGGGAAAAAAAGTGTCGCAAAAATAGCCGCTAAATAGGCATAAATACTAAAGTCATACCATTCTAATACAGTGCCTATCGAAGCCGATAAAATCGTGCGCCACTGTAATGTATTAAATGTTTGATTCTTTACCATCTTGGGTGTTATACCAATCAATAAATTTCTTTAAAGCTTGCTGACGAAAGGAATAATGAAAAAAATCAGGTGTATAGCGCAACTCCGCCAAGGTTTTATCCGAGCCATGCGGTTTAAAAATGGCTGTAAATGGTAATTCAGGATGACTGGTAAAATCTGCTGGTTTAATAATAGTACCTTTACAAACACCTTTAAATAACTGTGTTTGTACTCCATCCCTATAAGCTAATTGCAGAATAAATGAAGCGCGATTATCCTCTTCAACAAGTTTAAACAAGCCTTTAAATCCTAAACCTTGAAAAACAAATTTTGATAACGTACCGGGAAATTGATTATAGGCATCAAAAAAAATACCTCCATCATCGAGTAATAAAGGTTTATTGACTTTAGCAAACGCCTTTGCAACTTTATCGCGAACCACTACTTTTTGATCTAAGCTCTGAATTTCTTCAACATTTAGTGAATAATGCTTAATAGTTATCTCAGGACAATTTTTCTTAAAAAAATCGGCAACTTCTTCAAATTTTCCTGTGTTACCTGTTACATAATAAATTTCAGTTTTTTTCATGTTATACCTATAAAAATGCAAGTAGCGTAGATAAATCGCAACAATCTTCAGCAATAAAGATAAAGTGATTCGACAACCTGATCGGCATTAGTTGCAATAAATCCGGTAAAGTAGCCTTTCCATAAGACAGGCTTCTCGTTCGATGAGAATACAGGATAACGCCAAACAAACTCTATAAAACGATCCGATAAATCAATCGCCCCATCCACTAACGTTACTGATTGGGTAATCGGCGCCGTAGAACTTTGTTCAATACCGTTTTCAGCATGACCTTTAATGACTCCACTCTTTTCATTTAAAGGGATACTTAGCATGTCACTAACAAATTGATTAAATACTTGCAAATTATTAAAGTTTTTCGATAAATGGATCGCTCAGCCGAAATGATTAACCTGGCGGCCCATGACTAATACCCAAGCCAATAACTCATTACTCTGTTTTACAGTTTCAAATTCCTTTACGCTGGGTAAAGGCCAATCATAACCTTTAAGATAATCTGTAATTAACTTAACTATTTCATAAATTGTAGCTTTATCTTAGTCTAAAATACGCCTCTGCAAATGACGTAATTGTTCAATATCTCTATCCCTCCCTGTATGCGGTCCAGGTAAATCGGTGAGCACGAAATGATCCCATAACAAAACTTCCTCATATCGCTCTCGTAAAACTGTTTGAATACAGGATGCCGGGAAAAAATCCGACGTATAATTGTGCCATCATTGGCTCATAATAAGTTGTTTCACTTCGCTGAACATAACATTACTCATTTAAAAATAATTGTTATACTACTAACTATGTATAAAATTGCCGTTTATATCCCAGACCACAGCCTAGAAAAAGTTAAACAAGCGATGTTTGATCAAGGCGCCGGCCAATTAGGAAATTATAAGCACTGCTGCTGGCAAGTGCTTGGACAAGGTCAATTCTATTCCTTACCAAATAGTAACCCTGTAATAGGACAAAAAGGAAGACTTGAAACCGTTGATGAGTACTTGGTAGAAATGGTATGTGATGATAAGGTAATTAAATCTGTCATTAAGGCTTTAAAGCAAGCACATCCCTATGAAGAGCCGGCATATAGTGTGTATCGATTAGAAGATATTAATATTAACTAAGATTATTAAATAACCCACTGCTTTCTAGTTTTGCGAGGAAATTAACCTTATGTCTAAAATACTTCGTGTTTTAGTAATGCTTATTGGCATATGCATTTTATTAGCACTTGTTGCCATTATCGGCTTAGTTGTTTTTGTTAACCCCAATGACTTTAAGCCACAAATTAGTCAGGCGGTCAGTAATTACACCGGTCGTCAGCTGCAATTAGATGGCAATATTGAATGGTCACTTTTTCCTTGGCTAGGATTGCAATTAAATGATACTAAACTTAGCAATACACCGGGTTTTGGTGATAAGCCCTTTGCGCAAATACAAAAACTAGATATCCAAGTTCGTTTACTGCCTTTATTACATAAACAATTAGAAGTTGGTAAACTTCTTGCTAATGGTCTTACCCTTTATCTTGTTAAGGATACACAAGGCCGAGCTAACTGGGAAGGAACTCGCACTATTGCTCAAACACCAACCACAGTTCCTGCAACTTCTGCAAGCGATATACCGAATTATTTAAAGTCTTTAAGTTTCGGTGTAGCAGGTCTTGACATACAAAATGGCCAACTCTTTTTTGATGATCTACAAAAAAATAAACATTATGCAATATCCCAAGTGCAAGTTAAAAGCGCTAATTTAACGCTTAACAAAAGCTCCCCCTTTTCTGCGAAATTTAATATTAAGTCCAATTCACCGAAACTCAATGCCCTCGTCAAGCTATCTTCCGATATCACCTTAAATATCAATGGCAAAACAGTTACACTCAATAAATTAAATTTCGATACGGTTTTAAAAGACCCTACTTATCCCAAAGGCGAATTACCTATTTCACTACGCGGAAATGCTACATTTAATTTAAAGGGTCAAGCTTTGGCATCCGATAAGTTCACAGTAACTATTGCCGAAAATCTATTTACTGGACATATTAAAGGATTGAACTTATTTAATAGTCCAGCTATTTCTGGTGTACTAGCAACTGATCAATACAAATTTGACAAATTTACTATTCAACAAATCCGACTTCCGTTCCAATTCAAAAATAATGCCCTTTCACTGAACCCCATCACAGGAAAACTTTATCAAGGAAATTATCAAGGGAATGCCACCATTGACCTTACAACCTCAACACCACGACTCATTACACAAGGCCAATTAACTCAACTCAATACACAGTCGCTATTTCAGGAATTCAGTAGCAAAAGCCAGATACAATTAGCTGGTTTAGCCAATGTCAATTTCAATCTTACTACACAGGGTAGCGATACAAACACTTTGCTAAAAAATCTACGTGGGCAAGGACAATTTAACTTAGATAATGGTGCTATCAAGGGAATTAATCTTTCTTATTGGGTAGCCATGGGTAAAGCCTTACTGAGGCACGAACCAAGCCCAACTTCCAATACACCTGATACACCTTTTAATAAATTTATGGGTAGCTTTATAATTGATAGAGGCATACTGACTAATAATGATCTTAACGTCATAAGTGGTCGTTTACGCATTAATGGTAAAGGCTCTGTCGATTTACCGCTGCAGCAAATCAATTATGCATTGAACGCGCAACCCGTACTTAGCGATGGCAGTCCCGATGGTATGACTATCCCTATTAAAATTGCGGGGCAGTTCAATAATATTCACATTACTCCTGTTCTTGATAAATTAAGCATTGATATTGTCAAAGAAAAATTGAAAGGTAAACTACAAGAGCAATTAAAAAAGCTCGATTTAAAAAAGATATTTCAATAAGTGGTAAAAAAAATTAGCTGTGACTAAGCATATTTCGGCTAAGCAATTTCAACAATGCGTTCTTGATTGGTTTAAACGCTATGGTCGCAAAAATTTGCCCTGGCAACAAAACAAATTTCCGTACCAAATATGGTTATCAGAAATTATGTTACAACAAACCCAAGTTGCCACGGTTATCCCTTATTTTAATCGCTTTATTACACGATTTCCTACGCTCTCTGCACTGGCAAGCGCTAATCTGGATGAAGTACTTAGTCTTTGGGCAGGGTTAGGTTATTACGCGCGCGGACGAAATTTACATCGTTGTGCTCAAACTATCGAAAAAGAATATGCCGGAAAATTTCCTCAAGACTTAACACAACTGCAAAGTTTACCCGGGATTGGCCGCTCAACCGCCGGAGCAATTCTAGCACTAGGATTTGAACAAGCTGCTCCTATCTTAGATGGTAACGTAAAACGTGTATTAAGCCGCTTTCACGCGCTTAACGGTTGGCCAGGCTTAACCCGCGTCAATAAAAAATTATGGGATTTAGCGGAATATTACACACCCGTTAAGCAAATAGCAGACTATACCCAAGCCATGATGGATCTTGGCGCCTTAATCTGTACGCGTACCCAGCCTAAATGCAAACAATGTCCTCTACAAACTGATTGTTTGGCCTATAAAACAACGAATCCAACACATTTTCCGTCCCCTAAGCCACTTAAAAAACTACCGACTCGCTCGATACAAATGCTGATTTTAGTCAACCAGCAAAACCAAATTCTTTTGGAAAAACGCCCTCCTGTCGGCATTTGGGGAGGTTTATGGAGCTTACCAGAATGCCCGATGAATGAGGACACTAAACATTTTTCAAAAAAATACTATTTTTGCGAAACTGAAAAACCTAATAAGAGAAATAGAATAAAACACACATTTAGTCATTTTTATCTTGAAATAGAGCCCGTGTTACTCCATCTCAAAAAATGGCATCCTCCCTTAATGGAATCTGATCGCATAGTCTGGTATAACATCGGACATTCAGGTGAAAAAGGTTTAGCCGCCCCTGTTAAAAAACTTATTCAACAATTAAATAAAAACTTACCCCTATGAGCCGAAGTATTTACTGTATTAAATTACATACTCAAGCAGAAGGACTTGACTACGCCCCTTATCCTGGTGACTTAGGCCAACGGATCTATCAATCAATTAGCAAAGCGGCTTGGCAGCAATGGGTCAACCATCAAACCATGTTAATCAATGAATACCGCCTCAGCAGCCTAGAACCACAAGCACGAGAATTCTTAAAAAAAGAAATGGAGAAATTTTTATTTGGTGAAGGCGAAGCTGAAATACCCGCTGGCTTTATACCCCCTTCTGAAACCAATAGTTAATGTTTATGAGTCCTCATGAACTTAGCCAACTTATTTTAGCCAAGCGTCCTGATTTTAACTCTAAAATAGGTATTATTTTAGGATCTGGCTTAGCTGATTTTGCTGAAAAAATTCAAGATCGGTTTAGTATTCCTTACCGTGAACTGCCTGGCTTTCCGGTAAGCCAAGTTGAAGGTCATCCAGGACAACTTATACTCGGATACCTTAACGAAGTTCCTGTTATCTGTTGCCAAGGTCGCGTCCATGCTTATGAAGGCATGCAAGGAAAAGATTTTAAACTTTTTATCCGAACCTTAAAATTCCTAGGCTGTAACAACCTATTGATGACCAACGCAACCGGATCACTGCGAAAGGATTTTCAACCCGGCCAGCTAGTATTAATCAGCGATCATATTAACTTTCATCCGATGAATCCTCTCGTTGGGCCTAATGAGGAAGAATTTGGTCCTCGTTTTTTTTCCATGGATGAAACCTATGATAAAAATCTCCGCTGCATTTTACAAAAAACGGCAAAGCAACTGGATATTTCGCTACCTGAAGGTATTTATTTCAGTGTTCTCGGCCCTAGTTTTGAAACCCCCGCTGAAATCCGGGCTTTTCGTATTTTAGGTGCCGATGTTATTGGCATGTCAACGGTCCCAGAAGTTATTGTTGCCCGACACTGCGGTTTAAAAGTCGCTGTAATTTCTGTCGTTACTAACCTTGCTGCAGGACTTAGTGACGAACACATCACACATGCGGGAACACTACATTTTGCTGCAAAAGCGAGTAAAAATTTGGGTCATTTGCTCGAATCAGCAATAAAAGAAATAGCTAACTCCAACAAGAACAACCCGACTTAAAGGCGACTAGCTCAGTTGTCAATTCAAATAGTTTTAACACATTTTCTGGATTTGATAATAGCGCATACCCTTTTGGGATAGCTAATATATCTATCGCTTCTTTATCCTCTACTTCACCATGAACAACACAAAACATTTCCCTATCCTGCAAAGATATAGCGCTATAAATAGTTTGTATTTGTCGATACAAGTCCTTATAAAATTCACCCACCTGCACCGCCCTAAAATTCCTTGTTGCAGAAGCAATCACCTTCTCAAATAAAATTTCATTTATTTGCATAAACACCTTAATGAGTTGAATCTGATTCACATCGTTCATAGGCAAACTAGCTGGAAATTTATTAAAACTCATTCTTAAGCGGTAAATTCCATTTGGTAATTTATTAGCAAAAATTCCTAAAGTTTTGCCTTTATTATTCCATTGTTCCGAGCTAAGCTTTTCCTTTATTTCGACCAAAAATAAATACAAACATGTAAATGCATTGTTTGTTTCTGTACATTTTTGCAATGCCAATTCGTTTAAAGAATTAATTTTTTCACATATACTCTCAAAAGCTTCTCCAGAAACCTTTGTTAAAATAGAATAAAAATTTCTGTATAAAAAATAGGCGAACTCGTCTCTCACGAGGTAGGAATACTTAACCCTTTCTGCAATCACTTGGCTACAGCGGCTTAATAATTGAGGTAATTCCTCATCTTTTTTCCAATCTACACTGCTTAATAAATTAATCAGTTGCTTCACGCCGGTTGGTACCGGCCAACGATTTTTTCTAGCACAACGTTCAGTAACTTCTTTTAATTCATTTAATAAATCCCTTAAAGGTGATGACTTTAGATACTCACCATTAAATTTTTTAGCAAGCTCTTCTAAACGAGTCTGCAATTCAGTTGAACTTTTTTTAACGGTATTTTTTATTTCTTGCCAAATAAAATCTAAAATTTCTTTTTTAAATACTCTACAAAACTCAGTCGATAATGAATCGTTGAAACGATTAGTATTGAGTGCTTGATCAATTATCTGAGAAATCTCTACGAACTTTTTACAATCATCTTTTCTGGGATTTTTTAACAAAATTTGTATCTTTTTAATAAATTTATTCGCATGGCACTTAAATTTTTTGGTTATGTTACTGCTCGTTTCATAATTTCGCGACACTTGCCAAAATACTCAATTTAACAACCTCGCATAACCGGAGATCGATCAATAACGATTGTAGCTTTTATTGAATGGGATGGTTTACTAAAAAATGGTATCTGAGCCATACAAACTATGTTCCTATGTAAAGCGCACGCTTCAAATTTATACGATAAAATTTTAACTATATCTGTTTGTAATTTATCTTTAAGCTTTTGCTGTAAATTTACATTTTTTTCTAGAATTTCTAATACATTACCCATTGCTTTTAGTCTTTTTGAAGCAGCCGTGTCTTGATTGTTAATCATCTCCGACATATGCTTTTTAATATAGACTAAAAAATCCCTTTTTACCTTTCCGCTGAACTGTTTTTGTTGCGGATTAAGCGTCGTTTCTGAGTGAGGTATTAAACCACTTTGATAAAATTTTTATAATGTCAGAAAAAACTGGATAGGCTTTATCTTTTTTTTCTTTTTTATCATCAAGAGTACTAGGCTTGGCATGCAAATGAGGAACGTTATAGGAAATTTCTGCTTCTTCTTTTCCTCCTGCAAACTCCTGTATTTTTTTACTCTCTTCTTCTGCTTATAGGTAGAATGTAACAAGTCACCTTATAAAAATAAAGTAGCCAGTAAAGAATAAACCTTACCATAACTTCCCGCACCTAATAGGTTGTCGTCTTTAACTTCAAAACGAAACCCTGGCTTCCCTGCTTTTCGTTCTCTGCGGATAATGTCCTTTGAAACTTCAAAGGTAAATCGCTTTTTAAGTCTGTTGCCATCTAAATCTATATCTACATCATAAAATGTGTTTTTTTAATTATATTAATATCAGAATTCTTATTAATAAACTTTACCAAAGTTAACTGAACTGATCAGTTTCTGTCATTTGACACAAATTAATTCGATTCATTAATAACTTCCATTCAACAATAGTTCAATAAGTTTATTTATTATAAATAATTAACAATTGAAGAATTATTAAGAAATTATTGAGATAATAAAAAATTAGATAAAAAAATTACTGAATCGTATAACCGCCGTCAATATTTACTAAAGCACCTGTCATAAACGAAGCGGCGTCACTGCATAAAAAAGCTACAACCGCCGCTACTTCATTTGGGGTTCCAACACGTTTTAACGGTAAGCGCTCTGCCACATTTACTTTAATCGATTGCTCAGATAATTGTGTTTTTTCTTGAAACTGTTTAATCACATGTTGATACATAGGTGTATCAATCGTTCCAGGGCAAACACAATTAACCCGAACATTGTAAGCGGCATAATCTAAAGCCGTACTTTTAGCTAATTGTGCAATGGCTGCCTTACTAGCCCCATAAATCGCGCATTGTTCTTTAGCAATCAAGGCTTGATCAGATGCCATCAAAACAATAGCGCCAAAATTTTGTTTTTTCATGTACGGTAATATCTGCTGTAAACAATAAATGGTCCCGAATAGGTTACTCCCAATTACACGGTTGATTGCGTCTAGACTACTTTCTTCAATCGTTGCAAATAAGTGGACACCCGCATTACAAAAAAGATAATCAATCATAGAAGTTTCTTTTTGAATTATTTCAATAGCATGTTTAACTTGTTGTAAATCAGAAACATCGCAAGGAATATAAATGATTTTTTCAGCTTGATAGGTTAATGGCTGCTTGTCCAGTACGTAGACTATGGCACCTTCTTGGGCAAATAAACGCGCTGTTGCTGCACCAATACCTGATGATCCGCCTGTTATTATTATTGTTTTATTTTGAAATCTCATCGTGCTCTCACTTCAATCTCTCCAAAAGGGGTTGCTTGTAAAAGTTCAATCAACGTTTGGCGCCATAGCTCTAACAGTGCTATAAAAGTGACAACAACCCCCATCCGTCCTTCACTGGCTGTAAAAAGGCAACTAAATTCAACACAAGTTTCTGAAGAAAGTCTATGTAGAATCTGGGACATCCGTTCTCGAATCGACAAAGGTTCTTTTACAATAGCATGGTGGGTCGTTAACTCAGCTCGCTTCAAAACCGATTGCAAAATCTCTACTAAATCCTCCAAATCGAGATGAGGCTGTACTGTATTTACTCCTGGCATAGCCGTTAACTCGGCTTTAGCCATCGCCAAAAAAACGTCACGACCCTGCCTTGGCAATTGATCCAACTCATAAGCGGCCTGTTTTATCTGTTCATATTCCTGTAAACGCCGAATCAATTCAGCTCGTGGATCGATCTCTTCAACAGACTGAGATGATACCGGTTTAGGTAATAACAACCGAGATTTAATTTCAGTTAATATCGCTGCCATCACTAAGTATTCCGTCGCTAATTCAATCTCTAGAACCTGCATTAGCCCAATATAATGCATATATTGGCGCGTCACTTCAGCAACTGGTATATCTAAAATGTCGAAATTTTGCTTTTTTATCAAATAAAGTAAAAGATCTAAGGGACCACTAAAGGTCTCCAACAAAACTTCTAAGGCCTGAGGTGGAATATAAAGATCACTCGGAAGCTGAGCCAAAGGCTGTCCACGAATGGTTGCTACAGGCGCTGAAACGGCTGATGTCGTTGCTAATATCGTATCTTCTATCATAAAGTCTAGTGTAATACTTATAGACCAAAAGTCCTAAAGAAAAACGAAAGTAGCCCTTGCAGAATGGGACCCAATAGCCGTGCTAGCAGGCCACTGGCTAATAACAGTACTAAAATTAAAAAACCATAGACTTCAAGCTGATTAAATCGATAAGCCATTGCTGGAGATAAGAAGCTCGCCACGATCCGACTTCCATCTAATGGAGGAATAGGAACCAAATTTAATAGCATTAATACCAAATTAATCGATACACCAATCTGGCCCATATAAGCAAAAGGAACACTATGAAAACCTATTCCTAGCTTGGCAACAGCAAGCCAAAGAAAAGCCATCCCTAAATTAGCTATGGGGCCCGCAGCAGCGACCAATGCCATATCGCGCCGAGGTTTTTTCAGATTCCGCCAAGTAATTGGAACGGGTTTAGCCCAACCAAATATAAAACCACCGAGAAAAAAAAGAATAGCGGGAACAATAATTGTACCTATAGGGTCAATATGTTTGATGGGATTGAAGGTTAAACGACCCAACAACTTAGCGGTCGGATCACCACATTTAGAAGCGATCCAGCCATGTGCCGTTTCATGTACAGTAATAGCAAAAATCAACGGAATAACCCAAAGAATTATCTTCTGACCTAAAGAAAAATCACCCATTATTTTAAGAATCCAAAATATAAAGTATATACGAATTCTTAGAAAAGAACGGAAAATTAATAGAATTTTTACCTTAACCGATAGCTTGAAGTAGCAAGCTGCCTTCCGAAATAACTATCCCCTTGACTACGACCAACACCTGATTGCTTGCCAGAAAATATCCCTAAAAATTAGGTGCTTTAAACAACTAATAAATAACTTATTTTACGCAGAAGTGAAGTCAAAAACGCTGGGACCTGTCGCTGCCAGAACCTTATTTTTAATTTTTTCAAATTAAAAATAAGGTTAGTCTACGCGTCACCCAGCGATAAAGTTCAGCGCATACCTGTGTAAGATGAGTTAAAATTAAGGTTGCATTTTGCGCTTAGTTCGTAAAATTTACCAATCAGAAGATATTATAATATCTGTATAAATAATATAATTAAACATAGGAATAAAAAAATGAAAATAATTACTCAACTGATTCGTCACCTATTTTCTTTTGAACAAGAAAATAACAGGAAGCTAAAGGAAGCTTTACCCAAAAAAACGGTTCTATTAGCAGAAGATAATCCGATTATCGTGCTTCCTATAAAAAACATGCTTGAACGCCAAGGTTATCATGTTACTGCTGTTGAAGATGGTAACAAGGCACTCCGTTACTTAAAAAGCTATACTTATAGTTGGGGTTTATTAGACCTTATGCTACCTGAGATGGACGCACTCGATCTTGTAGAAAATTATCGTGTTTGGGAAAAGCAGGTTAACAAACCCTACATCCCGATCTTTGGATTAACAGGTTATCCTTTTGAAAAAATGGAGTTAGCTTGCAAAGAATCAGGTATGAATCTTGTTTTTGGAAAACCTTTCCAGCTAGGTAATCTCAAATGTATCGAAAACCTTATAAAAAATCCTCAAGAAGCGCAATTAAATAGTTCAAAAAAGGTAGGGTCACCGCCACTTAAAGGGGCAAATTAATCGCGTAGAATTATCTTAAGTTTTTGAAAAAACTAAGATAAAAGAGATTAAAATGCTCTTAAAAAATTGTATCGTAAATATACCCGGATTTAAATTGAAGGAAGTAAAAGGAAGCAACCCATTAATACTGAAGGTTACCTACCACAAGAAACCACGCTGCATAAGTTGTCAGAGCAAGGACTTACGAAAGAAAGCGAGTTTTATACGTCAGGTACAGCATGAAACGATAGGTCCTAGACGAACGTGTCTTGAGTTTACATCGCATAAATTTTATTGCCGTACCTGCGGATGTTATTTTAATCAACAGTTTCCAGGAATAGGAAAGCATCAACGCGCAACAGAACGTTTACAAAAACAAGTATTTCACCAGCATACGCAGGGAGTGTCGCAACAGGCCTTAGCCAAGGATTTTAAGGTAGGAAAGGCGACAATAGAACGTTGGTATCACAAACGTTATCAACTTGAGCACCGGGAACTTAAAGGTGCTCCCTGCCCGCAAGTATTAGGAATTGATGAGCATTTCTTCAATAAAAAACAAGGCTATGCCACGACCTTTTGTGATTTAA
>X84_Common_Chiffchaff__coassemble_23_pt1 | contig 24573 bp, 18 predicted proteins | sample X84_Common_Chiffchaff__metabat2_high_PE_001 | metagenome-assembled genome bin X84_Common_Chiffchaff | reverse complement strand
TTTTTCTAGGTTATTACTTTCTTTTTTTGGCATAGTTATGGCTTCTCGGTTGATGGGAATGGGGAGTTTTTTAGGCGGGGGCATTTTCGGCCTCTGTTATTCTGTTTTTTAATGTGGAAGGTTCCTTACTATAAGCAGGAAGATATCCAGCGCAGGTTGCTCTATAAAGCGCTTGGTTAGCGTTATTTGCGTTAAGCCTTCTAAATACCTCTTTACGTATTTCTATAACTCTATTTACAGAAATATTAAGGTGAGTAGCCGTTTCACTTACTTCTTCCCCACAGGATGCTCTATAAAGAATATCTATTTGTCGATTGGTTAGTGGCTTTTCTAAAAGAATGTATAACCCTAAATAGATATGATTAAGATATTTTTTACATTCTAATATTTCTTCTTTGTTAGGATTACTAACACCATTATTAAGCAAACTAAAATGAGCTGCCGTCGTGTAATAAGATTCTTCAAGATTGAGAAAATTGCGCTTAACCTTTATTAAAGATATTCTTTCATTAGCCATGGTCAACCCCTTTCGTTGACAGTGGTGAGTACTTCTGAAGCAGTGTTTTTGCTTTAGAAGCGCAGGGGCGTACTTTCGGGTACGCCTTTTTTTTATATAAATATCTTTCTAGGTTAAAGGAATAAGAAAACGTTATTAACCTGATATAGGTTGTGAGGTTATATATAATCCCATTGTAAATTGGGGTTAATTTGAATCGATTGCATAATCGATGTAGACTGCATTCAACCATAGTCGGGCTTGTTTCCGATTTTTGGCCAGACAGCAGCAGGGTGTTGAAGCACCTTTGTCGCTGTCCCCCTTTATGGGGTTTGGCGGGTTAGGATTATCACAAAGTAAAGTAAGGGAAATCTTCAAATATCCATTTATTTTTTTAGTATATGAATACACTTTTTTTGAGAATGGATATAGACTATCCAATCTAAGAAGGATATTGGTTATAGTAGGGGTTTCGACTTAAATAACACCCTGGTTTATTGATTGTGATAGTTAATAGTTTTTAAAACTTATAACCCATTGTAAAGTTGTATAGAGTTTTCAAAAGTTTACTTGCTTAAGCTTTAACTGGATTATTTTTTTAATGCAGATTTTTCAAAAGAAAAAACTTATTAATTTTTAGAATAGTCCAAATTAAAACAGCACAAATGCATAAACCAGTATGATAATTCGATTATTAACTTCTTTTCAGCCCCCTATATTAAGTATAGATTATATTTTATCTAAACAGACATTTTATGTCAAATTTGGTAATTATTATTAATGGATAAAAAAACTTACAACACACACAAAGAAAAAAACAAAACTAAAACTTCATTAAAAGTCGAAGTTCAAGCACGTGCTCACCGCCTTAAGTTCTTACGTAAAATGGCGCGCCTTTCAATGAAAGAATTTGCAGAACACTGCAATATAGGGTTAACCACTATTAACTATTGGGAACAAGGTTATAGCAGCATCACAGAACGGGGCGCAAAAAAAGTAAGTCAAGCAATGCGGGAAGAAGGTATTGAATGCTCATCAATATGGCTGTTATCTGGATTAGGCTCACAACCTAAAATTACAAACCCAAATAAGCTTTCTAAAATCAATTATTATTCGCTTGAATCGGCCCCACAATTAATTCAAGAAGAAAATCCTGCCTATTCGGACGAACAAATTAAAAAAGAACTCAACTTATTTCAGACAATTCAACCAGATAATCTTTTTTACCAGATTGAAGACGAAGGTATGATCCCTATTTATTGCAAAGGAGATGTTGTTGCTGGAAAAAAACTGGCCGGTGAAAATTCGCAGCTTGCGAATAGTATGGACTGTATTGTTGAAATCGAAACTAGCAAACTGATCGTTCGACGCGTTAGAATTAGTCATTCTATAAATCATTTTGATCTCTATGTTATTAATCCTGAAGCTTCTTTAGATTTTCCCCCTTTACACAAAGTAAAGGTTATTAGCTTAGCTCCGATTACTCGCATTTGGAAACCCATTAAACTTTAACTCGATTTATTTTTTTATTTTTGTCTACAATTAAATAAAATAACTCGTCTGGCTTTATCATATTTAAATCACTCCGTGCATGCGCCTCTAAAGCCGTTTGACCCACTTTAAGATCTTTAATTTCAGCAACTAGCTCCTCATTTCGGTGGCTTAATTGCAAATTTTGTTTCGTTTGTTTCGTTATTTCTTGTTTAAGGCGCTGTACGCGCCAAAGACCTTCAGACTCAAACCATAACTTATACTGCAACGCTAAAAAAAGTATTGTTAGTACAATAATAAACGGTTTCATGGATTTAATGCGTTAAAAATTTAGAAAACACTGAACATCCGGCATAAATGGCTTTATTTTTAAGTTTGGTTTCAATACGTAATAAACGATTATATTTAGCCGTACGATCCGTACGACAAGTAGAACCCGTTTTTATCTGACCAACCCCTGTTCCAACAGCTAAATCTGCAATCGTTGTATCTTCTGTTTCTCCTGAACGATGCGAGATGATAGCCGCATAATTATTTTCTTTTGCAATAGCGATAGTTTGCAATGTTTCTGTTAACGTACCAATTTGATTAAACTTAATTAGAATAGCGTTGGCCAAATGATTTTCAATACCTTTTTTAAATAGCTCAGGATTAGTAACAAATAAATCATCGCCTACCAATTGCAGTTTTTTTCCAAGCCGCTGGGTTAGTTGTTCCCATCCTTCTTTATCATCCTCTGCCATACCATCTTCTATGCTAATAATTGGATATTGGTTTGCTAACCCCTCTAAATAAGAAATCCATTTTTCACTATTTAATTTTTTATCTTCGAAACAATACTCTCCGTTTTTATAAAACTCCGTACTTGCCGCATCTAAACCTATATAAATATCTTTACCCACTCTATATCCAGCGTTTTCAATTGCCACTAAAATACAGTCTAGCGCTTCATTATGGGATCGTAAATCGGGGGCAAATCCACCTTCATCACCCACATTTGTATTAAACCCTTTTTGTTTAAGATAGTTCTTTAATGTATGGAAAATTTCTACGCCAGCACGTAATGCCTCGTTAAAAGAAGAAACGCCTATCGGTAATACCATAAACTCTTGAATAGCCAGATGATTATCGGCATGCATACCCCCATTAATAATATTTATCATGGGCACAGGCAAAATAAATTGCCTAGCCGGCTTATGCCCTATTAGACTAGCAAAATATTCATATAAATCTTTACCTCGGTTTAAAGCAGCTGTTTTAGCAATCGCTAAAGAAACAGACAAAATTGCATTGGCCCCTAAATTCTTCTTATTAAGCGAGCCATCTAGCTGAATCATTTCTTTATCCAAACTTGCTTGATCATCGACATCTTTTCCGATTAGGTGTTTTTGGATGGTTGTATTCACATGTTCAACCGCTCTTAATGCACCTTTGCCGCCATAACGTTTCGGATCTGCATCTCGCAACTCCAATGCTTCGGCCGAACCGGTAGACGCACCGGAAGGAACACAGGCACTTGCTTTAACCCCCGTGTCCAAACTTATCTCTGCCTCAATGGTTGGATTCCCACGCGAATCTAAAATTTCATAAGCTGTGATAGATTTAATTTTTGACATATGGGCAACCTATATTTCTAAATAGTTTCTAGTAGTGTTGTTTTTTTAACAAGCTCATCTAAACCTTTCAAGGTCTTCAATAGTTCTTCCATTTTGGCTAAAGGCCAGGAATTAGGTCCATCACTCAAAGCTTCTTCCGGCCTAGGATGTGTTTCCATAAAAAGTCCAGAAATTCCCGCCGCGATCGCTGCACGTGCTAAAATTGGCACAAATTCACGTTGACCACCGGATCGTCCTCCTTCTTTTCCTGGCAATTGTACGGAATGCGTCGCGTCAAAGACAACCGGGCATCCCGTTTCACGCATTACGGCAAGTGAACGCATATCTGAGATAAGGTTGTTGTAACCAAACGAAACACCACGTTCACAAACCAGGATTAACTCCTTACTGACTGCCTTCGCCTTTTCTACCACGTTTTTCATTTCCCAGGGTGAAAGAAATTGACCTTTTTTAATATTAACCGGTAAACCCTGCATTACCACTTTTTGAATGAAATTAGTTTGTCGGCATAAAAATGCCGGTGTCTGTAAAATATCAACAACGGCAGCAACTTTATCTAAAGGCGTATCATCATGTACATCGGTAAGAATGGGCACACCCACCTCTTTTTTAACTTTTGCCAAAATACGCAATCCTTCTTCTAAACCCAAACCGCGAAAACTCTGATTCGAAGAACGATTAGCCTTATCAAAAGAGGATTTATAAATAAAAGGAATATTTAGCCGCTGCGTTATTTCTTTGAGTGCTCTCGCCGTATTCATTGCCAGCTCTTCGCACTCAACTACACAAGGGCCTGCTATCAAAAAAAAAGGTTTATCTAAGCCCACTTCAAAATTAAGCAACTTCATAATTTAATATCGTAAAGTAAAAATCATTAGGGTATATCGTCATTTGGCGAGGATGAGGCATAAAACGTGTTTTTTCGAGTAGCGTTAGTATATGCGATTAACGAAACACAGAAAAAACACGCTTGATGACCATCATCGTGCCAAATGACGACACACCCTAGTTTACCCTCAATTTTCCTTAAGTTATACCGCTCGTACTTGAAATTGCCAATCTTTCAAATTTACAACGAACGTATATCCGATCACATGACGGGTAAAAGCTAAGCTAATCCCCGTCATTCAAGCGGAGGATCGTGACCTCCTCAAAAATTTTCACAGTAAACTGGCAGTAGCATAGAAGTAAATGAAATTATTTTTGGCCTGCGCCAATATTAAATAAATATTTTTTAAAAAAATTATTTAATGTTAATATGTATAAAATATAAAAAAATAAATAAGAAATCATCCAATGAGAAAATTAAATAAATTGTTGTTACATTTAAATAACGAGAATAAAGAAATGATTCCAATTATTTTGAAAAGTAAAAAAAATATAGCGCCAATAAAAAAAAATAAAAAATTTAAGCCTAGCTTACGAAAAAAAATATCTTATAAAAGAATAAAAAAATTTAATTCTGAACTGGAAAATATAAAGCTGTTTTTTTATACAAGCCCGTCATTAGCAGAAATCCAATTAAACATTAACCTAGCCTCATTCTTACGCATTTATTTAAAAAGCAATAAAGTTGATTTACTTTATGAAAAATTTATTGATGATGTGAGTGATGAATCCAAGTATTGCACTTATCGTGCCTATCATTTTTTTTACAATAAATTAGCTGGGAAAATACAAACTTACCAACTTATCGATACCGATCAAGGGCAAAATTTTGTGTTTTCCAAAAATAAACTTGCTAAATTAGCCAGCTTATTTTCTCACTTATTTTATTTTATTCCCGTGCCTACTTTGAATCAATGTTCAGGCGGCATCACGCGCTGTGGCTTGAAATTGGCCAGTGAGCACAGAAAAATCAATAAAACAAAAAAAAAATTACACCATTGCATCACTGATACCAATTTTATTAAATTACTAAGTATTTTGTTAGCCAAAACACACGCATGTGATTACGCGCACCAAGAGAAACTCGAACTATTTCTAGAAACAAGATTTAAGGATTTTTGGTCATTATTTAAAAGACAAGCAAAAGAACAACCTAACAAAAACTTAAATCAATTCTGGCTGGAAACGTTTGTTCAATATTTCAAAGAATTAAAATGCTCGCTACAAAAAAAGGATTTCTACAATATAGTAAAAAATTTGATTCAAGCATGCCAGAAAGAAGAAAATTTGAAAGTTAGATTCATTACGCCGCAATCGCAATCGGCGAGTAATACATTTACCTCCTTAAGCATGGCCTTTGAATTACTTTGTAAAACTCTAGAGACTAAGTTACAACAAGAATTTTTCATTCGGTATATTAAAGACCTTATACAAATTTATGCACAAAAATTTGCTCAACAGCTATTAATTAATTCCTATTTTCCAGAAACCTCGAAAGAAAAAAAAATTACATACAAACCTTTACCTGAATTAAATTATATATCCACAGGATTTTGGCAATCTAAACTACCAATTATAGATACGAATTATGATTCAATTTATGCAAACCCGGCATTTGCCAGACTAGCTCCATGCCAATAAAAATATTACTATTGAATCAAGAATACAAGCTAGTCTCTTTCTCTAAAATTTGGCAACGCACATGTAATAAAACAATAAGAAAATAATATGCGACAAAAGCAAATATCATTGCAAAAAGTGGATATAACATAGACGGCGAAATCAACGAGGGTCCTAGTAAACGAATACTAGAGCCTTGATGTAACGTATTCCACCAGTAAACAGAATAATGGATAATGGGCAGATTTACCAAACCCAACATTAATAGCACAGCACTTGCCTGCGTAGCAATTCCAGGTTCAGGAATTACTGCACGTAAAGCAATCACGCCTAAATATAAAAATAACAAAATTAACTCTGAAGTTAAACGTGCATCCCAGACCCACCAAGTTCCCCACATGGGCTTTGCCCATATACACCCCGTAACCAACGCTAAAAAGGTAAACCAAGCCCCTAGAAGTAAACTACCTGACACAAGCATATCAAATAATTTAATACGAAAAATTAATCCTATTGCCGCTGCAATTCCTGTTAATAAATAAATTAGCAAAGATAAAAGTGCGCTTGGGACATGCACATAAATAATACGAAAGGCGTTACCTTGTTGATAATCAGCCGGCGCTAAATGTAAACCACCAATACTGCCATATACAATTAAAAAAAACGTAAAAATGGCTAAAATAGGGATAAGCCGCCTAGCCAAACGATCAAAATGTTTAATTGAAATAAAGCGCATCATTTTCATCTACTGTTCCTTAATACCATATTAAAATTACTAGTTTCTAAAATAAAATTAGTGTGTAACTATTCCTAAACGTATTACACCACCGATCACAAAAGGAGAAAAAGCAATACTGAGTATCATCAATACACCAAGCCATGCTAGAGATGCATTCGGCGTCAATCCAATACTTACCAATGAAACAGCACTACTGGCAAAAATCAGCACTGGAATATAAAAAGGTAACATCAATAAAATGGTTAATAGGCCACTATGACGCAAACCTAATGTTAATACCCTCCCAATACCGCCTAAAAAAATAAGCGTGGGAATTCCTAACCATAAGCTCACCACTAATGTTTTTAATGCTGACAGGGGGATATATAAAGCTAAACTTAAAATCGGTGTCATAACGGTTAATGGTACCGCAACCATAAAACTAAATACTGTTAATTTAATAAATAGTGTCATTAATAGATAGTTTGGCGTTAAACTTAACTGTTCCAACTCACCCTCTTGCCAATCTTCACGAAACAATTGTTCTAACATTAATACCGACAAAAATAAAACAATAACCCAAAAAATACCCGCGGCTACTTTTTCCAATAACATTGGGTCTGCATTAATACTTAAAGGAAATAAAACCGCGGCTATTATTAAAAATAATAAGGGATAAAGTATATCTTGGTAGTGGCGACAAACGCTTAATAACTCGCAGCGTAAACAGCTGATTATATTTAACAAGAAAAATGTATTAAACACCACCATGTGCCAAAAAAAGAGTTTTTATAGCTACATTTGATAAAGTAGAAGCTTGATGACTTGTGAAAATAACAATCCCACCCTGATATAACTGTTCTTTTATTACTAAAGAAAAAAAATCAATGCCTTTACTATCTAAGGCCGTAAAAGGTTCATCCAATATCCAACAATCCGATTTAATCAACAAGAGTTTAGCTAACGCTAAACGTCGCTGCTGACCTATTGAAAGTGAACTCGTCAATCGCTTTGAATAAGACGTTAAATTCAATTTTTCTAATACGTTGACTATATTTTCTTTGACAGCTTGTTTTAGTTGATTGATTGAACGGATACCAATCCTTAAGCCGCGCCTTACTAAAAATAAATAAAGGTTCTCAACCGGTGTAAGCACGCCTTTCATTCCCGACTTATGGCCAATGTATAATAAAGTTTTTTGAAACAGCTGAGAATTATGAATAGAAACATCATTCCATAGGATATCTCCATGCAAAGGACGAACAAGACCTGTTAAAACCTGTAATAAACTCGTTTTTCCGGCACCATTAGGTCCAACAATATGCAATGCTTCGCCTGGGCAAACCTGGAAAGCCAAATTAGTAAAAAGTAATTTTTTGTTACGCTCATAGCTGAGTCCATTCACTGCTAGTGTCATAGTTAGACTTGAATACGATAGTTCTGAAAGATAGTCGGCGTAGAATAACATGACAAATAGTGAATTTCATTAGATAATCTACGCCATCGTTTCTCACACTATCATTACGCTACTAGGATACTTACATGTCGTTTCTCCTTCACTACAGCGAATTTTTACTAAAAATAATCACCGTGGTACTGGCTATGCTAATCCTGACGGGCGGCATATTTGCTATTGCACGCAAAGCAAAAGAACAAACGAAACTTAAACTTGGCGTTAAAAAACTCAATAGGAAATATCAAGAATTGGCAGATACACTCAATGCTGAAATACTCACGAAAACAGAACGAAAAAAATTTACAAAAGAAAAAAAGATAAAATTTAAAAAAGAAAGTAAACAGCCCAAAAAACGTGTTTTTGTTTTGAACTTCCAAGGTGATATTAAAGGCTCTGCTGTCAACAGTCTTAGAGAGGAAATTACAGCCATCGCCCAAGTAGCAACCCCGCAAGATGAAGTCGTACTAAAATTAGAAAGTGGTGGCGGAATGGTTTCACCTTATGGCTTAGCTGCTTCACAGTTACAACGCCTAAAAGACAAACGTATCCCTTTAACAGTTTCTATCGATAAAATCGCGGCTAGCGGTGGATACTTAATGGCCTGTGTTGCTGATAAAATTCTTGCAGCCCCCTTTGCTATTATTGGGTCTATCGGTGTGGTTGCACAATTACCTAATTTTCATCGTTTCTTAAAGAAGAAAGATATCGATTTTGAACTTTTGACAGCTGGGGAATATAAACGTACTCTGACCATGTTTGGTGAAAATACGCAAAAAGCACGTGAAAAAACCCAAGAAGACTTGGAAGAAATTCACCGCTTATTCAAAGATTTTATCGAAAAAAATAGAAAAAGCGTTAATATTGACGAAGTCGCAACGGGTGCGCATTGGCTTGCTCAAGATGCGCTTTCATTAAACTTGGTTGATAAGCTGATAACGAGTGACGACTACTTAAGTAGTCAAGCCAGTAGCGGGCTGGCCAATATTTACGAATTGCAATATTTTGCTAAAAAATCAATGTCAGAAAAATTAAGTGAGAAACTCACACAATTAGCATGTAGCTTCGATTTGCTTTAATGAACCTGACTAAAAATTACAATAACGACTATTTTTCGAAACCCATATTTGATTTCTTTCGAAAAAGTTATAAAGAATGGGCCGCCCTTATTTCAGGTGGTCTATTAGCTTTTGCTTTTGCGCCCATTGCTTTCTATCCGTTGGCTGTTGTTTGTCCCGCCTTTTTATTATTATTGTGGCTAAACTGCTCGCCGCGCCGCGCCTTTTCTATTGGCTTATTTTTTGGGATTGGTTTTTTTACAGTCGGCGTATCTTGGGTTTTTATCAGTATCCATGTATTTGGTCATACATCGATTTTTTTATCCTTATTGATTAGCGGATTATTTATTTTCATCTTAGCCTTATTTATAGCGCTACAAGGCTACGTTTTAAATCTTTTTTTTCCAGAGAACAATCGACTTAAACGTTACTTGGTGTTTCCGAGTCTATGGGTTTTGAGTGAATGGCTTCGAAGTTGGATATTTACTGGTTTTCCCTGGTTATTGTTGGGTACAAGTCAAGTTAACTCACCGCTCGCAGGTTTCGCGCCACTCGTTGGAGGTTTTAGCCTAGCCTTTTTGCTAACTTTAAGCTCAGCGCTTTTACTAGAATTGCTGTGTTTTTCATTCAATCTCACAAACTTAAATCAGCAAAAGAAGCCCTATGCACATTTTTTAACTTCATTGATAACACTCATTGCTCTCTGGACTTTAGGTTACACACTAACCTCGATTCATTGGACCAAGACGATAGGAAAACCCATAAAAGTCAGTCTTGTTCAAGCTAATATTCCACAAGCCATAAAATGGGAGCCTGAATATCTTCAGTCTTCATTAAGAAATTATACACGATTAACACAAGCTTATTGGCATAGCCGGCTTATTATTTGGCCAGAAGCCGCCATACCAATTTTAAAACAGGAAGCGCTTCCATTTTTAAATCAGCTTAATAAAGAAGCCCTACGACATAAAACAACACTAATTACCGGTATACCTATTCAAAATGGCTTTCAATACTATAATGGTATGCTTGCCCTCGGTGTTGACCACGCTACGTACTACAAACAACAGCTTGTAATTTTTGGGGAATATCTTCCCTGGTGGATCGCTTGGGCTCAAGAATTTTTTAATTTACTGGATATCCCTATGTCTAGTTTTTCATCGGGACCTGCGCAGCAAGTTGCATTTAAAGTGGCCGACTTAGATCTAGGCACTTTTATTTGCTATGAAATAGCTTATCCTAATTTGGTCCGAAAAACTTTGCCGAAGGCACAACTATTATTAACTATTAATGACGATGCCTGGTTTGGCCATTCATTTGCCCTAGCACAACACCTACAAATTGGACAGTTTCAAGCGTTAGCGACAGGCCGCTCTCTGCTATTTTTAAGTAATACCGGAATGACGGCAATTATAACGTCAAAAGGAAAGATTCAAACACAACTCCCACCTTTTCAAAGGGCTGTACTTACGGGTCTTGTCACTAAAAATAGTGGTGTAACGCCTTGGGTCTATTTCGGAGATTGTCCAACTATTATCTTTTTAGTAGGATTAATCGTCTTATGTTACGCTTATCGACGGAGCCATTGCTAATGGAACGGGTGCTACTAATAATTTTAGCCGAAAATGCGCAGCTTGGCTTTGAGCTAACAAACAACAAGGTAACTCGCTAATTATGCAAGAAGAATATCAACCTGAAGTCATAGAAGCTGAAGTCCAAAAATTTTGGCAAGAACATGAATGTTTTAAGGTAACCGAAGATCTCAATAAAGAAAAGTTTTACTGTCTTTCCATGTTTCCTTATCCCAGTGGAACATTACACGTAGGCCATGTACGCAATTACGTATTAGGCGACGTCATTGCACGTTATCAACGTATGTTAGGTAAAAATGTCCTTCACCCTATCGGTTGGGATGCTTTTGGTTTACCGGCTGAAAATGCAGCCATTAAACAAAGGGTAGCATCTGCCGATTGGACTTACACCAATATAGCAAACATGCGTGAGCAATTTAAACAATTGGGCCTAAGCTTTGACTGGAATCGAGAAATTACCACATGCAAGCCTGATTATTATCGATGGGAACAATGGTTGTTTGTTCAACTTTTCAAAAAAGGACTTGCTTATAGAAAAAATTCCTTCGTAAATTGGGATCCTATAGACCAAACTGTCCTAGCCAATGAGCAAGTGATTAATGGCCGTGGCTGGCGTTCCGGCACGTTAATTGAACGCCGGGAAATCCCGCAATGGTTTTTAAAAATTACTGCCTATGCAGATGAACTTTTAAACAGCCTTGAATCGTTAGAGGGATGGCCCGAAGAAGTTAAAACAATGCAGCGTCATTGGATAGGCCGCTCACAGGGTTTAGCCATCCAATTTTTACTAAATGATCCACAACTCACCTCTATTGAAATCTTTACGACACGACCCGATACCTTATTTGGTGTTTCTTTTTTAGCTATTTCACCACAGCATCCATTAGCTCGCTATGCAGCAGAACGCAATACTAATGTACAAAAATTCCTAGATTCTTATCAACATGTGCCTGTTGCCGAAGCAGCTACAGCAACCTTAGAAAAGCAAGGAATTGCTAGCGGCATAACAGCACTTCACCCCATGACACGTGAAACACTCCCTATCTGGATCGTTAATTTTGTAAAAAATGATTATGGTTGTGGTGCCATTATGGGTGTTCCTGCACACGATGAAAGAGATTTTGAATTTGCTCAAAAATACCAATTACCGATTCTTCCTGTTATCGAATCTTTAGACAAAAAATCACATGATTATAATCAAGGTGCTCTTCTTACACGAGGCAACTTATTAAATTCAGGTCCTTTCACAGGCTTATCCTCTGAGAAAGCATCCGCCACTATTTCTGAGTTATTAATAAACAATAAACTCGCTACACATAAAACTAACTATCGCCTACATGATTGGGGTGTATCGCGTCAACGTTATTGGGGAACGCCGATTCCTATTATTTACTGTAATGATTGTGGTGCTGTGCCTGTTCCTGAAAAAGACTTGCCCGTTATTCTTCCTGAATCAGTGCATTTAACGGGTGCTGGTTCTCCTTTACAGGCTATGCCTGAATTTTACCAAACCACGTGTCCACAATGTAGAAAGGCTGCCACGCGAGAAACCGACACCTTTGATACCTTTGTAGAATCTTCTTGGTATTATGCACGCTTTGCGTGCCCTTCCCAGAATAAAGCCATGCTGGATGATAGAGCAAAATATTGGACACCGGTCGATCACTACATTGGTGGTATTGAACATGCCGTTTTACACCTTTTATACGCTCGTTTTTTCCATAAAGTATTACGCGACTTAGCGTTGGTAAATTCAAATGAACCTTTCACACGGTTACTAACCCAAGGTATGGTCCTTAAAGACGGTGTAAAAATGTCAAAATCAAAAGGTAACACTGTCGATCCTAAGGAATTAATAAAAAAATATGGCGCCGATACTTTACGCCTCTTTGTTCTATTTGCAGCACCACCTGAACAATCACTTGAATGGTCTGATAGTGGTGTAGAAGGTATGCATCGCTTTCTAAAACGTCTTTGGGCATTTGCTTATACCAACAACGGCTGGTTACAAGAATGCAATGAAACCCGCAAAAAAAATCTTGCTCCCCCTATAACTTGGACAAATATACCTGTTGAACAACAAACCTTGCGACGACAAATCTATGAAATTCTGCAAATTGCAAAAAATGATTATGAACGGCAACAATTCAACACCGTTATTGCAAGTTGCATGAAACTATTAAATCTACTACAAACAGCCAGTCAATCGCTAAATTCTCCCATGGAAGCATCTCAACTTAGCCTGCAATGGATAATTCAACAAAGCTTAAGCATTCTACTTCGATTACTTGCACCCATCGTACCACATACTACGCATGTTTTATGGCTAGCGCTGAAATTTGAAGGATTCATTGCAAAAGCAAATTGGCCAAAGGTAGCCGCAGATGCCTTATCCATGGAAGAAATAGAATGGGTCGTACAAATCAATGGTAAATTACGCGCCCATTTATCTCTTGCTACGAGTTCCGATGATGAGATGATTAAAACTGCCGTACTCACCAATCCTCAAGTTAAACGTTACACAGAAAATCAATCCATTAAAAAAATTATTATTGTTCCCAAAAAGCTCGTTAATATCGTAATTTAAGACTACCTTTTATGCGTAACCGTTTTTATCCATTTTTTTGCAGTCTCTTATTAACGATGCTACTGAGCGGCTGTGGATTTCAGTTACGGGGCTATAACCAAACATTACCTTTTTATACCCTCTACTTAGAATCAAATCCGCCCTACACAAATTTTAGTAAAGAATTACGACAGACCTTAAAAGCAATGAAGGTTAGCGTGTACTCATCACCTCCTGCACCGATAACACTACAAGTCCTTTCACAAAACTTTACACGAACCGTGACAAGTTTAGGAAATGCCGGTCAAACAACCACCTATTTACTTTCTTTTACCGTTCTTTTTCAGGTACTTGATAGGGCTAACCACATTTTATTACCGCCACAACAAGTGCGCGCTACGCGTAACTTTTCCATCACCTCAAACCAATTAAGTGGTGATTTCAATACACAAACTGATCTCGAAGAGGATATGCAGCGCGATGCCATTCAACAACTCCTAACACGGCTAACCTCTCCAGCAATACAGCAGCAGTTTTACCAAATTTATTCCCCTTCTAGGTAGCCCTTCATGCAAGTGCGTTATGATAAGCTGAGTACCCACTTAAAGAGCAACCCTTTATCACCCATTTATTGTGTAAGCGGTGATGAGTTACTTCTCGTGCAAAAGGCCTGTGACCATATTCGCAGCCATGCAAAAAAGCAAAATTTTTCTGAGCGCGAAGTATTTTATGCCGAATCGGGTTTCAATTGGCAAATGCTACTCGCACATAGTAACAATTATGGTTTATTTGCTGAAAAACAAATTCTTGAATTAAACCTTATACAAGGCATTTCTGAAGCAGCTGCACAAACCATTAAAACCTATGCCAGCAATCCGCCCACCAATAAACTCTTACTTATTGTTATGAGGAAATTGGATCGTCGCCAGCAGCAAACCATCTGGTTTAAAAGTATCGATGCAAACGGGGTTTTTATTCCCATATGGCCCATGGAACTTCCACAGTTACCGCGTTGGATCACTGAACGTTTAGCAAGCTTTGGTTTAACGGCAGAAAAGGAAGCTGTGCAATGCCTGATTTCTGCCACAGAAGGAAATCTACTAGCCACCGCACAAGAAATTGAAAAATTAAGTCTCTATTTTTTACCCGACACAAGCAAGCTAATTACCCGTGATGCACTACTACAAGCCCTCTCTGATAGTGCACGTTTTGATCCATTCAAACTCGCTGATGCGGCATTACAAGGAGAACCGAAACGCTGCTTGCGAATTTTAAACCAACTCCAAGAAGAAGGTATAGAACCACTATTAATTCTGTGGTCACTAAGTCGTGAATGTCGACAATTAGCCTCACTGGCATTTCAACTTAAGCAAGGTAAAAACTTAAGAGACCTTTTCCAAACCTATCATATTTGGGAAAAACGACAAACAGTATTCCAACAAGCGTTACAACGCCATTCGCTAACACATTGGCAAATGCTATTAAGGTTCGCGGCAGTAAGTGACCGCATCATAAAAGGCGTTGAGCCTGGCAATATCTGGCATTCCTTACAACAATTAAGCGTTAGTATGTCAGGCTCAAAAATATACTCACAGCAATGGGATTTTTGGCAAGTATCGCAAAATTCAAGTGCAAAGAGTATAGTATGATAGGTATCTTAGGGGGTACATTCGATCCCGTCCATTGTGGACACTTACATATCGCCCAATCCTTACATGAAGTACTGCATTTACAAGAGGTTCGTTTTATTCCTTGTAAAAATCCTTTACTCAGTAAAAAAGTAATCGCTACCGCCAAGCAAAGAGTGGAGATGTTACAGCGCGCCCTTCTTCCTTATCCTTATTTTTTAATCGATGAACGTGAACTCAAGCGTGCAACACCTTCTTACACAATAGATACACTCATCTCTCTACGCCAAGAATTCCCTAAAACTCCTTTAGCGCTTATTTTGGGCGAAGACAATTTAACCCATTTAAATCATTGGCATAGATGGGCGTCACTCATTCAGTATGCACATTTAATCATTGTACCTAGACTTAGACCTGACTACCCTTCATCTTATAATGGCGCGGTTCAACCCTTTATTAAGAAATTCCAAATCAAGGATCCTTTTTTATTAGCACAACAACCCGCTGGACTTTTATTAATGACCCATGTAAAACCACTAACAATTTCCGCTACAGCCATTCGAGCAGAATTGACTAACGGTTTGCAGCCTACAAACTTATTGCCTTCCTCGGTCCTTGCTTATATTTTGGAACAAAAGTTATATCTATGACACAACACACAGCTTTAAATAAATCGCTAATCGAAAAAGACATTATTTCTTTATTACAAGATCACAAAGCAAAAGACATCATTACGCTGGACGTCAGTGCTATTACCGATATCACGAATTCCATGATTATTTGTACAGCTAATTCTAACCGCCATAGTAAAACTCTCGCAGACTATGTGGTAGCGACTGCCAAAAAAAAGGGGATAGAAGTCCTGGGCATAGAAGGTGACCAAGAAGGAGAATGGATATTAATTGACTTAGTCGACATTATTATTCATATAATGCTGCCTAACATACGTGAATTATATAATCTCGAAAGGTTGTGGGGAGCTCCTGCGTAGTGAAGCTAAATTTGATTGCTGTTGGAATACACATGCCTACCTGGATAGCTGAAGGTTTCACAGAATATCAAAAACGACTAACAAAGGAATGCAAACTGAATTTAATTGCTATTACACCCAGTCAACGCACTAAAAATAGTAACATTCAACAACTCGTAGCCGCAGAAGAAAAAAAAATACTTGCCTCTATTCCTAAGCAATCCCAGAAAATAGCGCTCGATGTGCAAGGGACGATGTGGAGCACCAAACAACTGTCTGAAAATTTACACCAATGGCAATTAAATAGCCAGGATATAAGCTTTTTGATAGGCGGACCTGATGGTCTAGGCGCAGAATGTTTAAGCCGTGCAAAGCATATCTGGTCACTTTCACCATTGACGCTTCCACATATGTTAGTTCGAATTATTGTTGCAGAGCAACTCTATCGCGCTTGGAGTTTCTTAAAAGGCCACCCTTATCACCGAGATTAACCTACCCTAAAACAATCACGATTTTGTCCTTTAAACGCGAATCTCGTCTAAGAAGAAAATCAAGAGTTAGAGATAGAAGGCGCTTATAGGGGTAATGGATATAACCGGCGACAGCAGAAAAAAATATTGACAAGCCCATTGATAGGATGCCAGTGCCTAGAATGCTCCCGATGAAAAATATTTTTTAATTGATTAAAAATACTTTCAATTAAGAAGCATTTTTTAAGTAACTTCAATTCGAAATAAGGTAGCTTGTTTTGTCATTATTTTGTCGAAAAACTAAAAAAGGTTTTTTAGGCTTATATTTCATCGGGTTGACTTTTTGCTTATATCAAACTCAGGAAAATTAAATTATTTTTAATTAATAGTTAATGGATTTTCAAAGAAAAATAAATTATAATTTTAAGCATAATTAAATAATGCTAAAATGAATTACAAACTTAAAGAAATTTTTAGTGTGGCACAGCGCCGGTTACTTCCTGACAAAATTGAAAATAATGAATTGAGTTTAAAATAATTAAACCTAGTTTAACTAAGGCTACGTTAATATAGCTTAATTAAGAATTTTAAAAATAATTTGCAGAAGGATAGAACTAATGTTAAATAATTTACCTTTCCTTATTTTTGCTACAACTTATCCGAATGTTATTTTTATGAAGTTTATTTCTAGACGACCTCGAGTTAAAAGAGCAAACGAAATAAAAAGATTAGAAGCGGCAACTGAAAATAAAGATTATAAATATTGGTTATCTCAAGAGGACATCGCTGATATTGCTCGTATACAATATTCTAATTATAAAACTAATGATATTTTTTCTGAATTTGAAATTATTGGTTCTATTGAAAATTTTGAGCGTTCAATTAATAAATTCAAAATAAACATTAGTGGTAAGGAAACAGCGCGTTTTACCCTAATCATTAATTTGGGTAATAGACATTGGGTAACGCTTGTTCTTTTTTATCAAAAAAATAGTAATACTTGTGAAGGTTATTACCTAAATTCAAACTCTGGTTCTAAAGAAGTATACAAAGATGAAATAACCCATTATAAAAATGCTTTAGAAAAAAAGTTTGCAACCATAGTATGGTTGGATTTAAGTAGTTTTGTTACTCAACAAACGGATGGTTATAACTGTGGTTTTTGGGTATTAGAAAACGCGTATGATATTAACTCTATGTTAAAAAATAAGCACTCATTAGATTGGCTTACAGAAAGGCTAAATTATCAACGTAGTGTGGGATATTTTTTGGAAAAAAGAAACTATTTTTCAACCCTGCTACGATCAGACACAGAGCGTCAAACTAGATTGCGAAGCTCTCTTACAGATACCGAACAGTCTGGATTAAAAAAATCTGAACTAGAAAATAAGCAAGCTATTGAGATAACGCCTTCAGTATTTGAAAGAAAAAATCTGAAAAGGCCGATTAAACTAGAAGATAGCTTACCTCCCATTAACGCTAAAAAGTTAAAGTCAGATAAGTCGATACCTATAGATGACGAACTTTTTATTAGCATTTATAGAGAAATGACCCTTAACGTAATAAGCAATTTAAGCAAAGGTAGCAACAGTTGGGCAACCGTATCAGATTTATACAATTATTTACTAATTGATGCTGGCCAATTAACAGAAGAAAAATTAGATAATATTATAGGAAAAATTGGAGAACTTGGATTAGGAAGCACAATAATAAAGCTAGATAAAAAAAATATAATAAAGCAACTACAAAATATCAATAAAATAGACAAATATCTCAATGTTATATTATATGAATTGGATTTTGGTTTGTGTTTGATGAGTTTAGTTAATCCTTCATATATAGCTTTATTTGATGAATCTGATGTTAATATTCCTTATAAAAAGGCTGAGTCTTCTTATATTTTAAAATTTCTTCATCACAAACAAAACATTAATATTGATTTATCCATATTTTCAACCTATTTGACGGGCGATTTTACAATTTTTGATAACCATCTTCTTGCATCGTTAGAAAATAAATATAATAGTTTGGACAAAATCGAGAAAACCCCGTCATTATTTGAAGGCGAAATACAAGAAATAAATGAAATTTATACATTAAAAACGGCTATCCGTTATTTGCTAGAAACTCCTGAGCTAAGAAAGTTATCTCAATATTTAGTGTATGCATGTCTCAGTAACAATAAAATTGATATAAATAATCAATTAGATTTGTTACAAAATTTCATAACTAGAAATCCTGTACCAAATTATACGAGCTTGCTCATTTTTAATGCATCGTTTAAAGCCTTAATTTTACATAATGGAAAAATTGATTTAAATAACTTTTTTGAAAAATTTAAAGCGAGTATACCGGGCGGGCCTAGCCAATTAACTAACTTATTTAATAAACTTAGCGAAATAAACGAAACAATAGATGAAAAACTTAGTGAAATAGAGGAAGAAATAGCTGAAGAGCGTGAGAAAGGAGAAATTGTATCTCCTAATGTCGAAGCCGAAATATATTTATTTTTAAGTAAAGAATTAGCTTTCTTAGTAAAAAACTTATCATCATCTCATTTACTTTGGCTTGCGGGCTTGTCAGAAAAATTTGAGAAAGAGACACTAGATTTTATATGGAACATATATGCTATTGACTTATCAGATAGAAATTTATTAAACGATTTATTAGAGGTTGCTTTTATCCGAAATAGTGTCGAAATATTGGAGTGGTGCCAAGAAAAATTTAATGATAACAATGAATTTATAGAAAAAATTCATGTTTCATGGATGTCTCGAAGAGATTGGGGGAAAGGACCCTATATTGCATCGCTTAGACAGGAAAAAATCAAGCTAGCTTTTGAATTGCCGAAAGAAAGCGAACCTACCGTTATTTTTACTTGGATTGAAGAAAACACTGAAACGTCTAAATCGGATGAAGTAGCGTTTAAACGACGAGAGTTAATTTTTGATTTGGCTGCCAGAACAAGACAGAAACGCTACTGGAGAAAACCTTTATTAGATCTCTTATCTTGTAATAAAGAGAAAGTAAAAAAGAGTTATGCGTATTCGAGGTTTGCTGCAGAGGCAGTAATGAACAGAGATCTGAAAAGTTTAACTGAATTTTGGGAAGAAATAAGTAAACTCGAAGATGAAGAACTAAAAATTGTAGTTCAAAAAAAATTATTAGTTGATAGTACATGGGCTTTCCATGAAGGAATACGAAGTGGAAAAAAGGAATTAATAGATTTTTTTCTGTCTAAACTCGAAAGCTTACCTGTGGAAAGACGGCTAGATTACATTTCATATAAATATAACTTGTTACGTGGATTGGATCCGATTCAACCTGAAGCGAAAAATATGATAACTAATGCAGTTATTTCTAGAAATGTTGAAGTATTGCAAGCACTATTTGACAATATTAAAACGCTGATTCAAGAATTAGAGGATATTGTCGCATCTGAGATGGCGAGTAGCGATGCCGTACAAGATGCAAAAAATAAACTTACTGATTTAAAACGGAATTATTATTTGGAAGACAACCTTGATGATACAAAGCAGATAGATCAATTTAATCGCCTTGTGCCAGATTTAATAATTGCTTTATATTTAGCAGCAAAAACCGATAACGGTAGAATGGTAAAGCGTTTATTGGTAACGGTGAAAGATAAGCTTGGCGAACAAGCTTTGAAGAATCTGCTATTAGCTGTTGATGAAGATGGAAAAACTGTTCTGCACTGGGTAGCAAGTAGCGGTGATGCAAAAGTACTAAAAATATTATTAGAAGAAGTAAGCAATTTTGGCGAGCAAACGCTTATGGATCTGTTGTTAGCTAAAGATACAACGGGAAAAACAGCGTTGCACTTAACGATATTTTTTGGTCATCCGGAAGTATTAGCCAGTTTATTAAAAGCGGCTGTGCAAGCTAATATTCTGAAGAATCTGCTTTTAAGTTCTGATATCAACGGCGTAGACCCCTTACGTTCAGCAATAATGAACGGCGATACAGAAATAATGAGACTTTTATTACAATCTGTGAATAATCTTGGTGATGCGGTTAAGACAGATTTATTATTGGGTACTAATGAGGCTAAAGAGACTACTTTGGATTTAGCAGTAAGGATCGGTAATAAAAAAGTAGTGAAAATATTGTTAGAAACTTTAGAAAGTAATTTTGGTTTAGCGGTGCGAAATGTTTATGCATTGAAGGCTAAAGCTTATGGAACGATAGAGAATATATTATTAGACGAATGTTATCTGGAAACTGGTTTGGGTTTAAGCAGAAGCAGTCATGAAAGAAGAAAAAGAAAGTCCGGTGAAAACTGTGAGTTTTCGTGGGAAGATGTGGATGCGTTTAATGAAGAAAAAGAAAAGCCGAGGGACTTTAGTGCTGTCAAAATTAGTAGCGATCGATTTTTAGATCATATAGCACGTCAATCGATGTCAGATAAGAAGCTTGCTCAGCTAATTCAGCTTAGCGATACTACTCAAGTAACAGGAAACTCTCAAGATCGTGTTAGCTGGCTGGTTAAACACCAAAAGGCATTAACTCATTTAAACAAAGTAGGGCAAATATCTGGTATAGCGATGCAAGGTATGATGGCTAAAAACTTGCTTGGTGATTTGATAAAAGATGATTATGAAGGAGTAGCTATCAACTTAGGGTTTATTGTAGGTGGGCAAGGATTTGCAAAAGTGGCAGAAATCGCCAATGCAAAAGGATTAAAGACCATTTTTAATGGTCAGCCTATTTTGGGTCAATCACTAAGGTTTTCATCTCCTTTCTTGCAACGAGTCACATCAGCCTTTGTTGGTTACGATCTCGTTAATCAAATAAAAGAATATAAAAAAGATAACCCTGATGCTTTGGTTGGTATGGTTGGGGATAGTATTTACTTAAGTGTCGATGTGGCGGAAATTGGAATAGAGACAGTGGAAGTGTTTAGTTTGTTAGAAGGAGTATCATCCGTTACAGGGCCTATAGGGGCTAGTATAGGGGCTATTGTGTTTGTGGGAACAGATATTTATTTTGCAACTAAGCATGTATACGACATTGATAAACAGATTCATTTAACAAGTACAGAAAAGTTTATTGAAGGTTTATTTGATTTCTTACATCTTCCGCAAAAATATATTCAAACATTAGTGGAAGAAAAGCAGGCTAATAATGAATTGGCTATACAAGCAATGAAAATCTTTGAACAAAACAAAGAGATTAAAAAATATATTTTCCCTAGCGCTTCAATAGTAAATTTTTGTATTACTTATAAACATCTTTGTAGAAAAAAACGTATTGTAGCGATTCAAAAACGTTGTCGCGAAGAAGAAAAGGTATGTTCAGTAAAAAAAGCAGTACAAAAAGATAATGTGATGTTATTTGATATAAAAAAATCGGATATAAAGCTAAGCAGGACAAAGCCAGATAATTTAGATAAAGGTAGCTTCTTTTGTTTACCAGCAGCTAATAATGAACCAATATTCCAGAATGATATTTATTATTGTGAAAATGCAATTGGTATCGAATATCCCTATAATAGAACAGCCAACGATGTTCTTATTTCTTTAGGTGCTGGAAACGATAGGGTAATAGGTTTTCCAAATGAAAACCACCATATTCTCTTAGGTAACGGCCGCAAAAATATTATTTTGGGAGAGGGTAATAATACCTTTATTTTACAGGATAATCCGACAGGCGTGTTACGAGGAGGCAGTGGAAGTAATATATTGGATTTAGGCTCCTATGCACAAGAATCTCAAGTTATCTGTGTTTACCCATCAAAAGTACATGATTGTCATACTAGTAAACAAACTGAGTTTAACTCCTTAGAATTTTCTGGAATAAACACGCTCCTTTTGCGAAAAAGCAAACAGGACTGGGTTTGGGCTGATTGTAATATGCGTTATATCGATACACGGGGAGGAAAGAAGGAGCCTGAAACGGATATCATTTTCATTGATACGCCTGATGATTTTAGTTGTCTGTATGACATAAAATTTATTGTAAGACCTTATACAAATATAAACTATTGTGGTGGTTCGGGTAATTTTAGTTATATTATACCCGCGGAAAATAAAGGAGCTTCCACTATTTTTCTATTAGTAACAAATAATAGCGCGCGACACGAATTTATTTTTAATCATACTTTATACGATATTAATGCGATTAAAAAAATCGGGAGTACAACAATTAATTTTGATTTCGTAAAGGCGGGTAATTCCTCCAATATAACAGATGATAAATTTTTTTTTAGTATCATCGGAGTGCCATCAAAAAATATTTTTTACAGATTAAGTGACAACACAGAAATAAAAGTAGGGAACGACAGCTTCTATGCCTTACAAAGCACAGACAAACCTGTAGAGAATATAATTAAAGATTATTCTAAGATAGCCAACAAATTAAAAATGTATATCTTTGTTACATTCCCCTTAAAAAATGAAACTATTGCTATTGGTCACGGAAATTATGATGTACTTTATAATAATCCTTATTATAAAAGTCATTTAATAGGAAACGGCGGCGAAAATATCTTTCTTGTAACCTCTGGCTATGAAATTTTAGATAAGCGTCATTTACCTATTCCTGAAATCATACTTTACGATGTTGATGATGAAAATTTAATTGATACTCTAGACTTAACTGAAATAAGAAAGCAACTCGAAAAAGATTTAGGCTTGAAAATTAAGGCAAGAACAAATTTAGTGGATAATGATGTATTAATAAATTTATTCTCAACAGATGAAGCAGAGTACGTATTAGTAACAGTCCGCTTGAAGGATGCCTTGCTTACTAACTGGCATAAGCGGTTACATGTCATTCTAAATCATGTACCGATGGAATTAGAAGGGTTAGATTTAAAGCCATTACCATTGCAGTTTAGCCAGGATAAGGAGATTGTGGTTATTTTCCCTGAAGATATAGGGGAAGAAAACAAGTTAATTTTTGCTAAAAAATCTGGAAACTATTATTTTGCCCGTTCAGAAAATAATTTAGTCATTACCAATGCCTTTGATTCTAACATAACAACAAGTGAACAACGTTTTACGTTATTGTTGATTCAATTTTATCAAATGCCTAAGATGGAAACCTTATCTATAAAGTTTGCAGATAAAGAGGTATTTATAAAAAGTGAAATGCAAAGAATAACAAACGCTACATCTCTAGAAGCAAAAATAGCTCGGTATAAACAAGCTTGTTATAGTGTATTGTTTAACTATACGACAAAATTTCAGCGAAATCGTCGTTCCATCCCTAGAGAGAAAAAAAATGTTGCGAATTTAGCAATAAGCTTGTCTAATCCCATTAGTAATGTTGTACGCTGGCTAAAAGAAAAGAGTAGTACGTTAGTATCCAGCATAATCCCTGAATTTTATCAACGTTCTCCAGAAAAACCTACTCCTATTTATAAACAGCAAACACTACAACATTTAGAAGATAGTAAAAGCTACTCAGAAAAAAAGAATAATAGAAGTTTTACCCGAGACTACGATTACAACTGGACAGACAGTATTTATTTACTGAAGTATGTATTACATTATCTAGGCTGGGGTTCTTTCGTGAATAGAGTCAATCAGGCGGAACGTTTGCTAGCCTACCCTAATGCTTACATGAATCCATTGGATTTAGTCGAGCAACGCGTTAAAAAAGTGATGGTTAGCTATGAGGTTATTTATAGTCATGACAGTAATAAGAAGGCTGTGTTGTACCAGGGTAGAAGTGGTTCTACAGTTGGACCAGATAGTACGTTTCCCACAAAACCGACTGGTAATAGGGTAACTTTTTTTCCACAATCACAAGAATCAAAGTTTTATGTGCTTAACCTACCCCCTAAAGTGGGAAAGACTCACTAGTCTTAACACCGTTTTTCCGGTGGTTATGGAGGGGGGGGCTCGAACCACTGGCCCCAGCATTATGAATGCTACTTTAAAGTTAAAAAATCATTAATAATCAATAACTTCGGTTGCTCAATAACAGGTGAATTCTAATTAGAGGTGCGACAGTCTCACGGCTAGTTATAAACTAGCCGTG
>X84_Common_Chiffchaff__coassemble_22_pt1 | contig 26756 bp, 21 predicted proteins | sample X84_Common_Chiffchaff__metabat2_high_PE_001 | metagenome-assembled genome bin X84_Common_Chiffchaff | reverse complement strand
TCCTTATGCTTTTTTATCAACTCCATAATTACACACGAATATATTTTAGAGAACCACTATAATAATTTTATTAGCCGTATCTAGCATGATAATTTCCTCTTTTTTTAAGTTTTAAGTCAAAGTTTTTTCACTTCTAGCAAAACCGGTTATGCTTTCTCTTTTTCAAACTCTATGTAACATCTTGTCGAGAATAATCCAATTAACTGCATGGCGTTTAAATTCTTTATGGTATTTTCCGAACACAACGCAGCTTGGACTTAGCAAGCTAAGTTTATCTCACTTTTTTTCTATGAAAAACTATAGCAAAATCATCGCTTAAGTCAGCACAATTGAGCGTACGCTCTCAAATTTAAAAGGGTTGAGTTTACAGCCTTAGTCCTCCTATTCGGCTTATTCGTGTTTCCTGTTGCTTTTCTATTTTTATAACATTTCTAAGTACTTTTTGTTTAACCACATCTTTTTGAGATTTTTTTTTGTTGAGCTTTTGAATCAAAAAATGGGTAAAAAATAGCGTATTATTCACATTAAAACTTGCCCCCCCCTCATATGTACTTCTTTGAGCACCTTGATTATTTTCTTTCTGGCTCGATTTTAATAAAACAGAGTGATTGTATAAGCGCGTTTTTTGATTTTTTTCACTATTTAACAGCTTTTTTCCAGTATTCCCTAAAAAGGGGCATTGGCCAATAAACGATTTTGGTGTAATAAAAGTAGTATTTGGATGAAAAAAAATTGCTCGTGACCTTGAACGCTTCACTAGAGGAAATGATTCTTGAGCCGAAATAGGAGACAAATTTTTAACCTTGGGAAAAACGTTGTATCGATTTTTATCCGGTATCATTTTCTTTTTATTTAAATGAGAAATACTTTCATTTTTCACTACCTCTAATTGCTTAGAATTAGTTTGATCACTGAATCGAATAGTTTCTTTTCTCTGTTTAGTGCCTGCGTTCCGGAAACGTCTAGATCTAGAACGAACTTTTTTGTTTGTTTCATATTTTTCTAAATAACGCTCCTCTAGGTAATGATATTCCTCATATTCATCGATAAATAAAGATGCGTTGTTATTTGTATACGCTTCCTCTACTTGACGCTTAGTACGCCTTGTTGCATCGGAATACGATGATAAATTGCTTGGCTGTAAAATCTTTTCCACTGTCCCATTAAAAGAAATTTGCTTGGTTTTATTTCTGTATTGTTCAAATAGCGAATAAAATTCCGTAGCGTTATTAATTTGATCTTCATGTTGTTTCAATATAAGTTCTTGATCAAAAAAGAGCAAAGTTAGTGACAAGACTGTTTCTTTCATCTCATCTAATTCATAGAATTGGCTAAATAAAATGCTACAAAAATTAAATGACGATGTCGTATTTGTATCCATGAGGTTAGTAATAATTAAATCCGTTTTATTACGACGCAAAAATGTATAATTACCTATATTTTTAAGAACGATAACTTCCGACTCTTTGGTTATGTCCTCATTTCTAATGACAATAATATCTTTATCATTATCAAAAACCAAAGGTGATAACATCAACTCCCATGTATTATCGTCAGTATTAACTATACTCATGGGATGTTGCGTTTTGAGTAGAATATCGAGCTGTTGATACCAATTCTCAGTAAACGCAGAATGTAGTCTAATGGTCGCTATGTTCCAAGCGTGATTTCCTGATCTCGAATATAGCGTATCTAATTTTATAATTAAATCTGTTCCACTTTGAATAACGCTTGGGATGATGCGTTGCTTAGAAGATATTTTTTTTACGCTCTCAACAAGAAGTGGGCGTAAATCCAGTGTGTCAATCCAATCATGAAAAAACTCTGCAGTGCTATTCCTTTTATTATAGAGAATTACCTCAGAAATAGAAAAAGAATCTGTTATATTTGGTGTAGATGTAATAACATAGATATTTTCACCGCCGTTACCTACTAAGTGGCTTGTAACCTGAGGATCATTGTACAGGATTTCATGATTACCGTTTCCAATTAATACCAGCTGTGTTTCATTTTGACTGTTGATACATTCAATAGAAAGTTCCATTTTCAAACGATGCGCAATAGCAGGGTAATCCTCTAGGATCGTTGCTATGGATTTATTTGTCTGTTGTTTTGCATACAAATTTCCTTTTTCCAAAAATTTAATCTCTGTACCGTCTGATAAAAAATAATAAGCCTGCTTAGGGAACTGTATATCAACGTTTGTTTGGTTATTATCTTGTGATCTGAGATAATCAGCATCTGAAATGATCACACTGAATAAATTTTTCCCCTGCTGCAGGCTTATACTCTGCGAACTAAAAACATTGAAGCTGATAGAGTGGTTGCCGATAACAATGGTATCAATGTCTTCTAAACCGGCTTCGAAAAAAAACCGATGCTGTCCTGCTCTTAAAAAAGCAAACTGAACCCCACTTTTACCTACTTGATCGCCAGGAATTCTATAATTACAGAAAGTAAAATTGGCATTAGGGCTAAATAAAACCATGCTATGGCTTCTTAACACGATCTGGAGCTCTTTGTGAGACTTTTCAACATAAATGTAATCCGGATTACTTGCGGTTTTACCGCCATAATTGTCTACAAAACGAACGTTCCCATTTAGATAAAAAATATCTTTTTTATTTTTTCTGCCATAAATATGCTGGATATTATCAAGCTGTAGCGCTCCTTTATCTGTATCACATGAGAGTTGATTATCTATGACTCCTTCATCCTTTTTTTCACATAAAAAACCAGCTGAATTTAAAAGAATAAACGCATTCGCAGAAGGATAAAAATCATTGACAATAACATGATTAATACCTTTTCCGCCTTTAAGCGTACCAGTAATATTATTTCCTTGTAAAATAAAAAGAACATTATCGATCTTATAGTGCTTTCTTCCACTCTCGATAATAGCCAGTGTCGATGAGTTAGAGGATACAACAACTTCATTATCACCTGGACCTAAAGCGATTAAAGTGGCTTCACCAGTTCGATTTACGGCATACTCCAGACCCATCACTTTCTCGCACAGATAGATATCTGTTTTATCGACATGTCCTTCCAACGAAAGTAGGCTAGAAAGTAGCACAGTTGAATCTAAATCTTTATCAGGAATACCTGACAAACAAATTAAATTTCCCTCTTTAGGATCATCCGGCATAATCTCACTTAAAGTTATATTAAATTTTTTATTTAAATAAACCCTGCGAACTAGATGGACTTCTTGAGATGAAACAAAAGCAGGAAAAAGGTAGCGTTTAAACTCCGGATGCTGCTTTAAGAAATCAATGGCCTTTTGAACCATTTCGTTGTTATTAGCCTTTGTCTGGATATAATCTGAAGGAGCAAAACCAAAAAATGCTCTCATCCCTTCTATAAAAGCTTGTGTTGACGTTAAATGGACATATTTTTCAATATCTTCAACCGTTTTTTTAACTTGATAACTTTCTGCAGTGAGCCAGACCAGGGCAGTTATTCCTTCACCCAAAGGCCCAGCGAAGGCTGACACGCCGCTCATCCACCCTAAAAACTCAGCACCCTCTATCCCTGCTTGAATACCATCTACCCCTACAATAATGCCTGTAGAAATTAAGCTGGGCAATACTATATGATTACCTTTTCGATATTCTTTGACTTCATTGATAAAATCATAGGCAAAAATGATTGAAGTGCCCCTTTTTACAAAAGGAGAAGCCACTTTCATCGCCTTGCCAAAAAATTTCCTTTTGACTGGAGAAATAACATTTTCATTAAAAAGAATCGATAAAGCGATTTTATTTTCTAAGGATAATGCTTTGTTCAACAGCAAACGTTCATCTGCCGTCAGTATTGTACCCGTTACCAATAATTTATTTGATAGTTTCCCTAACACAACGCTTCCGAACAACAATTTAAAATTAGCCGCTACGGCATCAAAATTACCTTGTAATAAGTCTGAAAAAATGTCTTTCGTTAACAACCCTGTAGAAGTAAGCTTTGCAATGCGATTTATAGTTTGCAAATACTTGTATTTAGCTTGATTTTGAACGCTTTCTTTTTCTTCAGCAAGCAAGCAAAGAGTACTTCTTTTTTTCCTTGTCGTCGAATCACAATTCAATAATGCTGCCTTTTCAAAAAGGTTATACTTCAATAATGTAAGCTGAGAAAAAATAGATAGCAATGCCATTTTTTTTTCGGGGCGTCTTACGGACCTTGGAGCTTTAAATCCAAAATATTCTCCCAAAGTGTCTCTTTTTTCCAAAATTTGACTAATTTCTTCTACAGAAAAAAAACCATTCTCCATTAACTTATAAAAATAATCAATTAGCCGACTTACCGAATTGGCGCTGGCTGTGTTATGAAAAAAAAATAACCCTTCCGCCAAAAAATCTATATACTTATTTTTTTCGAATTCCATTCGGGCGATATCAAAAAAATACAAAAATTCATCTTGACTCATCTCAGCAATCAACATAAAAAATTTTTTAAACGCGGGAGGTCTAAATTCAATGGAAGGTAAGGAAAAGTGTGATAACTTAAGGTGAAAACTATCCGCATATAAAATAAAATGAAGATATTGATTCCTAATCTCATTGTTCGATCGGTGCTCCCTCAATAATCTTTCTATTTTATCTGCTACAGCAAAAAATTTTGTTTGATTTCTTTCTAAATGGATAGCTATTACTTTCTGAAGAAGTCTATGCATAACGAACTGGCCTTCGTATTTTCCTATGTCTATCAAGGAATAGCTTTTCAATATCGAGAACGCAGATATTAATTCGTCCGGAAGATATAAAGGAAAAAAAATATAACTATTAACTCCATCGGATGACATATAAGCCATCATTTGTAGGAGCTGAATCGTTATTCCTGTTGTGTCCTCAGCAAAAATTTTATCTAAAGTGATGCTCCAGGTTGTATAGACGGTTTTAATATAGGGATCATTACTATAGTTCCAGAACTCAAAATTAAGAAGTTGCACCGCACTATCTTTACTTCTAAATAATTCATTGTAATCTTTAACTTCAAATTTACCGAGCATTTTTCGACTAGAAATATAGGCTATTGCTTGCTGCAACGCTAAAGGAAGCCCTTGAACTAAGCGATTTAATTCTTTAATCGCTTCATCTTGTGTGTTATCTGTTAAATTCAGTCCTTTTTTAACGAGCTCTAGTGTTTCTGCCTCCGTAAAAACGCCTAAATTAATCACATTAGCAACGTTTTTCCAGTTTATATAGCGTGATGTGATCAATAGGCTGGGGCTATTTCCTACGATGGTTTTAGGTAAAAAAGATGCTATTGTTTGGTAATTTTCTACGTTATCAAAAATAAATAAGCTTTTTCTATCAGAAAAATATTCATAGACTTCTTCAATTATATTTTCAATATTTTTTTCAGCACCGTATTTATTTTTTATATCAAGCCCTAATTTGCTTGCTAGCTTATGAAAAGAATTTTTCAGTTCCAATTTTGTTTCTGAGTCAATCCAGATTACATTATGATCGTAAGCAACGGCATATAATTCAGCATAACGCAAAGCTAATTGTGTTTTTCCTATCCCGCCTAAACCACTGAGCGAAGCTTGAGGATGAGTAACTGAGACCTCGGCTTGAGGAGAAATAGGCTCGAAGGACAAGCTTGCTAAACTTGATACAATCGTCGCTGCTCTAGTAGAAGTCAAGATATTATGAAGTTCGTTCAGCGTCATTTCTCGTCCCGTAAAACTAGCAACCGGTTTTCTCAAATCAAACAAGATAGATTTTTTCAATATTTTTTTGGCGGGTAAATCAGGATATTTGTTATTTATTTTTTTTAAAAAATTTGATGCTTCTTCTTGGATATCTATATCTTTAAGATAATAGCTATAATCGTTTGCATAGCGTTGAAACGCTGTTTTTTTCTGGACGATCGTCTCTTGTTGATATTTTTTTTGTTCATCAGATTTTAATTCGCCTTCCTCATTTTTTTCCCAGCTGAAAAGCTGTCGATAACCATATTGTGTACTATCCGGTTTACTAGGTACTTTTACAAAAAATTGAGAAACCTGATTTTTTTTGCTAACAATAATTCCGGTTTTTTGATATAAATTTGCGGTATTGATTGAATTCCCTTCCATATCTCGTACAAAATGCGCAGTAACTCTCAGACGGAGCTTTTTAACATTCGGTGAAAAATATTTTTGCGACTCACCTATCAAAACACCTTTCGTAATAATTTCTTGGGTAATAGGCTCATCCTTCCAGTTTTTAGCAATATAATTCATTAGTCTAGATGAAGCATCCTCAGCCAGTTTTTCCATCGCTATGGTATCACCGGCCTTATCCGTCACTTGAATAAATTGTGCTTCAAAACTTTTGAATAATTCTAACGCTGCTTCAGCAAGCAATTGACTTAAACCTTCCTTAGACACATTAGAAAAAGCACGGGTAATTATTCGAGCTTTGCTTTTTGGTATAACTAGCTGGTTACCCATGGTTTTAACAAAAGTAACTATCGCCGGTACTGACCCTGCGACACCTTGCACAATAGTAACTCCAAACAAACTTGCCATAGCACTACTCTTGAGTTCAGCGACTAATCCTTCTATCGTCAAGCTTTGAACTCTTGCGACCACGTGGGCAGCCGCTACTCTCTTAGCAACTTCATTGATAAAAGCTTCGACAAATGTTTCTGACTGTGCAATCAATTTGTTTTTTTCCTGGGAAAATTTTAATCGTTTAACCTTCGACTCTTGCACATCCGCAATTTGAAGTCTTTTTCTCGGCTCATTCCTATTAACCTGAGCTTCTTCAGTAATTTCAAATCTATTAATAGAAACATGTTGCTTATTTGCTTGTGGATTATTTCTTTCCGAATCGGACGAAAGACTTGCAGCGAGTACTTGCCGTCTTGTTATGAAATAATTTTCAGCACGTGAACGTTTTAGCTGTTCAACTAACCAAACCAACGATTTTGATTCATCATCGAGCATATCGTTAAGGTCTTTCGCATTTTCTAGAGCCCATAAACCGCAGTTGTGCTCGTCTGTTTGCTGAATAACAAGCGGTAACTCAGCCAAGGTGATATCATGTTTTTGTAAGAGTTCATAATAATTATCAGGAAGTGGATTTCCCATTGAATCGACGTAATAGGCAAGGCGACCTCCTGGATGAAAATAAAAAACCAGCGTTATCCAGTGCAGATTATTCTGATTGATAATCGTAGTTAGTCGTTGTTCAGTCATTTTTTCGTATTTAGACTCGCATCTTATTATTTGCGCTTCTAAGTGTGCTATAGATCCGACAATTTCAAATTCGGAACCACTTAAATTTTTTGCTTTATAATTGTGATAGACAATACTTGCGATATGAGCAATATCTTTTTGGCTTAACCAGTAATTGTAGTTTCCGCTTTTCGTTTCCTTTTCGAGTGAGCGTTTAGATCGAGACTTGGTATTTAATAATTTCTTATTTTTAAAATTTGACATTCTCAATTCCTTTTTTAAACGGCATTGAAAAATGATAAATAAAAATTTTTTTTTAGGATAGACTTCTCAACAAATTGCTCGTTGCTAACAAGATAGCCAATTAAGGAGTTGCTAGGTTAGACGAACTATACAGGAAAACAAGCTACGCAGGAGAAACAATAAAAGACGTATATACGCTTAGATTAATTAGATTAAAATGCAAGTTCGGGATCGTAAAAAATTTTGGCCATCCTGGTGCCAAAATTAATTCGCGTGGCGCAGCTGAAATAAGCCTTAAGCGGTCTGTCTTTCCTGCATCACGCTCCCACAAATAACTTTACAGCACGCGCACGTTCCCTGCTTATCTCGTTAACGTCACTGCCACCCACCCAGCACTTACAGAAAACATGAAGACGGCGTCTAAATATTCACAGAGGTAGAATCCAAGCTAAAATTAAAGAGCTAGTGTAAAAAAGAAGATAATATTTGCTTACTTAATGCTAGGAATAACATTAAACGCTTAAGCACTTATTTTCTCTTCCATTATTTCTTTGACAATAGTTAATGCTTCAGATAAATGTGAAACTGGAAAAATAGTCATTCCACTAATCGATTGCTTAACAGTATTCGCTTTGGGAATAATAGCCGATTTAAAACCATGTTTAGCCGCATCGCGTAAACGTTCCTGACCGTTAGGCACCGGACGAATCTCACCTGATAAACCAACTTCACCAAAGGCAAGCCAATCATGAGGAAAAGGTTTGTTTCTTAAACTGGATAGAGCCGCTAATAAAATAGGTAAATCTGCACTGGTTTCTAACAAACGTACACCGCCCACGACATTAATAAAAACATCTTGATCATAAGTTACAACGGCTGAATGGCGATGCAATACCGCTAATAACATCACTAAACGGTTATTATCCAAACCCACAGCTACTCGTCGTGGATTCCCGCCATGATTGGTGTCTACTAAAGCCTGAACCTCAACCAGCAATGGTCGACTACCTTGCCAGCTTGCTGTAACGATGCTGCCGGATAAAGGTAAGTTAGAACGTGACAAAAGAATTGCAGAAGGATTACTCACTTCACGCAACCCCTTTTCTGTCATTGCAAATACACCTAATTCATTAACCGCACCAAAGCGGTTTTTAACGGAACGAATCAAACGATAACGACTATCTGTTTCTCCCTCAAAGTACAATACGGTATCCACCATGTGTTCTAAAACGCGAGGGCCAGCTAATAACCCATCTTTGGTCACATGTCCTACTAAAAATAATGCGATACCGCTTTGTTTAGCCAACCGCGTTAGTTGCATTGCACTTTCCCGCACTTGCCCTACTGCGCCTGGCGCTGATGGTAATACATCCGTATGCATGGTTTGAATAGAGTCAATGACTAAAACTTGTGGTTTTTCTTGTAAGGCATACGCTAAAATACGCTCGATACGCGTTTCAGTGAGTAAGCGTAATGTTTCTTGGCGCAAACCTAAACGCCTTGCGCGTAAGGCTATCTGCTGTAGTGATTCTTCACCCGTAATATAAAGAACTGAATGCTGTTTACTTAAGTGACAAAGACTTTGCAATAGTAACGTTGATTTTCCAATCCCTGGGTCACCTCCCATTAATATTACCGAACCGGGTACAATGCCGCCACCTAAAACTCTATCTAACTCGGTAATCCCAGAAGAAAAACGCTCAATTTCACTGAGCTGAATAGCACTTAATGCCATTATTTTTTGATCCACCGCGGCTGTATAGCCACTTAAACGCGAAGCATCGTTTGCTTTAGGAGAAAATACTAAGGCTTCTTCTAATAAACTATTCCAGGTTTGACACTCTCCACACTGGCCTGACCATTGTAAAAATTGGCCACCGCATGCTTGGCAGATGAAAAACCGTTTAGACTTAGACATATTTGCCTCTGCTTCATTTTTTCACGTGTTGCTACTAACGATGAGACAAGGAGAGCTTTGCGAAAGCGATGCTCTCCTTGTCTCATCGATGGAATTTAAGCTAAATTTTAGAATAAGAGACCCGTTGAAGCGGTTCAGATGATTCAGATACGTAGTTATCGTTGCGCGCTTCGTTATTTAGCAAATTATTGTTTCGAAATCGTTTAAATAACCAATAACCTACACCTATTATTCCAAAAAGACCTGCTCCTGTTATAGCGGTAATTTTGCTATACTCAATTGCTGAGTTTTCAGAAGAAGTACCTGTGTTTATTAACTTAATGGAACCTAATTGACTTAAAGAACTCAGTTTATCAGAAACTAGTAAACTGACTTGATTATCTGAAATATTATGTGGGCTGATTTCTTCTATAGAATCATTCGTTATATTGTTAGCTGTGTTAGAGGACTTAATTAAATCTAAAGTTTTCTGTAATTCATCTTCTTCACTAAAATAGTTATTGCACGCTAACTCGGCCGCTTGAAGAGAATGATTAAAATAGTTATTTGATTTCTTATTTTGAAAAAAAAAGCTAGGTTTTTCACAGAAAATTTCTTTTTCATTTTTAGTTAATGCACCAATACTTTTTTTGCACTCATCAGAATCATCCCTGATTGCAGGAGTTTCATTACCAACTGGATAAAAAAGCGGTTTAGAAAAACATGCCCCAATCACTTCAAAAAATGGAATTCTTATTGCGTTTACACTTTCACAAGCGGAAGTTTCAATTATTCTTTCACCTAAATGGTTATTATTCATTTTAAAATCGATCTCTTCTCTACTTAAATTTGTTATATTTATCCTCCTTATTTGTTTGTACTGATAAGGAAAAAATTTCTTTACATTTTTATCCGTCGCACTTTCATTTGGAAAAAAAAGCTTAAAAAGCAACTTGCTTGATTCATCAGGGTCACAATAGGTGCAATAGACTGCGGTTTGAAAATTATCACAGAGTTTTATTTTATCTCCGATTGCCACTTGCTTTAAATCTTCCAAACAAAATTTCTCCGTAGAAGCAATATGCTCCTTTATTACCTCTGTTGAATTTGTAAATTCAAAGACAGGATAACAATTCTGTAAAAATTCATTTGTTTTAGGTAAAATCGATAACGAACAATCTTTATTGATAGCGCTAAAAGCTATATTTTCCAACAAATCATTTTTTAAGTGTTTATTCTCTAATACTAAATCGCAAGCGGCTGCTTGAATTGTTTTTAATGGAAGAAGAAGTAACTGTGTTGCAGATTCACAGCCAAGTTTTTCTAGCATATCTTTTTTAAAAAAATTATTTATCAGTAAGAATATATTTTTTTCATTAAATAGATAAAATACCGGATCAATACAAAGAGCGTACAATAAATAAGAAGGCACCACTTCCAACGTAGATTTACATTGCGCTAAAGAACTGCCTGATTGTAAAGCTTCATTTAAACAAACACGAACAAGGCCTGGTATTTCTAGGCCAATTAAATTTTTATTTGATTTTTTCATCGCATTCTCCATCTATGTATATAATATACTTATCCGTAGAGTATAATAATAAAGAGAAATATTTTTTTTGCAAGTAAATTATTTTCTAGTATTAAAATAAATAATATACATATTTAATTAAAAAATTTTTAACAAATTATTTATAATTTTATTTCTATTTATTTTTATTAAAAACTTATAAAGTTAATAATTTAGATATTTACTATTGCTTTCTCAATAAGGTTTTTACTAGCATTAATAAGTCTTGGAAAGTAGGAATTTTGTTAATTAAACTAGGATTTTCTTCAAGGGTTTTGGCTCCATTTCCGGTTAAGACTAATATTGGCTTACAACCTACGCTTTCAGAGGCTTGTATATCACGTAAAGAATCACCAACTGATGTCAGGCCAGCTAACTTTATATTATATGCGCCTGCAATTTGTTTAAATAAACCCGTGGCAGGTTTACGGCATGAACAATCTTTAGCGGGGTGATGCGGACAATAAAAAATTTTGTCGATCGCACCGCCCACTGCTTTTACACGGTCAAGCATTTTTTGATGTATGCGTGCCAATCCAGCCTCCGTATAATAACCTCTACCTACGCCGGATTGATTGGTCGCTACGGCGATGGTGTAACCCGCTTTAGTCAATAAGGCAATGGCTTCCAAACTACCGGGGATTGGATGCCATTCATCGGGTGATTTAATATACTCGGCGGATTCTTCGTTTATCACTCCATCTCTGTCCAGTATGATAAGTTTCGGCTTTTTAGCCGCGTTTTCTGCGATCATTTAAAAAATTCCTATAAAAGTCTCGGCTATTTTTTAAGTTTTTCTTAATATTTAAGGCTTATTCTTTATAGATATTTTTATAGCTTGTTTTACTATTATTGAAAATACCTTGTTTATGCTAAATTCCAAAGAATTAGATGCCCTATTAGAGGACGGAAGAATACTCCAAACTGAATTAAGCCTTTTTATGAAGGCACCAACTATTTCGTCTTCTCATCGTTTAATGTCACGCGTTGATAGCTTAATAAATGCGATAAAACCACAATTGTTAGAACCCTCTGCTATCGAGGATACGAAGCTTGGATTGCTGGTTGCAAATCTTGGAAGAATTGTAAAAAATCTTAAAGACATTAAAACAGTAATTAAAGTAAATTAATATGACTACATTATTCAGCCGTTTTTTTAAATCTGATAAAAACAGCAAACTTTGTAAGAAAGTTAACAGTAAACTTCGTGGTTTAATAGAAAATTTAGGTTCTAATTTGAATCAATTAGACGCCAATATCCGCCAATTAGATAATAACGCAGAATTTTTTTTCAAATTAAAACGTTGATAATGGATCAATACTTGGATTTCCCATGGCATATTGCATGAAATAATTCTTTAACCAGGGTGCTTTTTCTATAAGGTTTAGACCAAAATGGCGCGCATTAGTGAAAAAAGGATTTTTGGTCGCAAAAACTTGTTTTATTAAGTCTATACCACCGCCCATCAAACAATGGTGAAAGCGACGTTCTCTTTCATAGCGACGTAAGGTATGTAAAGCGCCTATAGTACGCTGCTTTCGTTTAGCTTCCAGAATGACAGTTGCCAAACACACCGCATCGGCAATCCCTAAATTAGCACCTTGTCCGGCTAAAGGGTGGATAGAATGGGCGGCATCTCCGATTAAAGCAATACCTGGTTTTATATATTGCTCGCACTGTTGCGCTTTCAAAGGAAAACTCAAACGCATACTGGTCGATTCGACCTTTCCCAAATGATGTTCGAAGGCATTGCCTAACTCACGACAAAATAACTCATTAGAAAGTGCTTTTAGCCTTTCTACTTCTTCGGGTGTTGTTGACCAAACAATAGAACAATGGCGAGAATTAGCTAAAGGTAAAAAAGCTAAAGGGCCTGTTGGCAAAAAAATCTGTCTCGCTGTTTGCTGATGCTTTTTTTCAGTATGTACTGTGGCTACTATAGCTCCTTGCTGATAATCGTATACTTTGTTTTGAATCTCGGCTAATTGCCGTACCGTAGAATGGTTACCATCCGCTCCTACCAGCAGTTCTGTTGTAATAGAGGCGCCCGATGTAAATATTAATGAGTAATGGGTAGTATGATGCTGAATAGATTTTAACGATTCAGGACAAAACCAATCTAATTCGTTTGCAATTTTAGCCTGTAAAATCAATGCTGTTTGTAAGTCATAATTTTTTACAATCGTTCCTAAATACGCTTGATTGGTTTCAGCTGCATCAAAAAAGAGACGCGTGGCTGATTTTTGCTCCCACACTTCCATGCGTTCAAAAGAAGAAAGATTTGCTTTTGCAAGCTTGTCCCAAACTTGACACTTTTCAAAAATCTGTTGTGACCCTTTTGTAATCGCACTAACGCGAAGATCACACTGTTCAAAACCGAGGGGATTAGCGAAATTATACTTATCCAAAATAGCAATCCGCAGGCCCTTATTAATCAAGCTACAGGCCAAACTAAGTCCAGTAATGCCTGCACCTACAATGACAATATCATAATCGGGTGGGTTGTTCATAAAAATGGAGAATAATGGTATTCATAATATTGAGGCAGCCAAAATTGATTCTCAATAGCGTGGAAAAAACCGACAGTATCACTTACCTGTGATAAACCCTCGCGATGCGCTTGTTCTGCTACCACTAAAGCAATACGTTTACTAATTTGATGTATCTTCTCGAAATTAGGCAATAATCGGGTATTACCACTTTTTAAATCACATGAATAACTACTTAATGCTTTACAAGCCTGCCAAAGCATTGTATCACTCAAACGTTTAGCTTTTGCAACAACGACGCCTAAACCAATCCCCGGATAAATTAAAGCATTGTTACATTGTGAAACACGATAGGTTTTTCCTTGAAATTCAACAGGAGCAAAAGGACTGCCGGTGGCCATTAATACTTGTCCATTTGTCCAACTGAGCAAGTCTAATGGTGTTGCTTCGGCTTTTTCGGTTGGATTAGATAAAGGAAAAATAATAGGCCGTTCAACATTCGCTGCCATAGAACTCACAATTGCCTCGGTAAATGCCCCTCCTTGACTTGAACATCCAATTAAAACGGTTGGTCTTACTTCACGCACAACAGTTTCCAAATCCATAGGGACCGTATCGCGACGCGCATAAGGTTTTTGAAAGGCTGTTAAATCAGACATCGGATCAATCAGTAGGCCTTGCTTATCGACTAACCAAAAACGCGACAAAGCTTCTTCTCTCGACAACCCTTCACGCATCATACCGGCACAAAGTTGATCAGCAATACCTGTTCCCGCCGTTCCTGCACCAAAAATAACAATACGCTGATAAGGTAACCGTGTCTTTGTATGCTTAATTGCTGTTAATAATGCCGCTAAAGTAACGGCGCCTGTTCCTTGCATATCATCATTAAAAGTACATAATCGATCATGATAACGCTGCAAATTACGTCGGGCATTTTCACGGCCAAAATCTTCCCAATGTAAATAGACATGTGGTAGTTTGCGTTGAATAGCGGAAACAACTCGTTCGATCATATTGTCATATTCTTCGCCGGTTAAACGTGGATGGCGCCATCCCAAATACATGGGATCATTCAATAATTTTTCATTATTCGTGCCTACATCTATCTGGATAGGTAATAAACGATGAGGATTTGCACCGCCACAGAGGACATACACCATCAATTTCGCAATACAGATATCCATGCCGCCAATACCTTGATCGCCAATACCTAGTACCCCTTCTCCATCGGTCATAACAATAATATCTACTTCTGGATTTAAACGATTTTCAATAATCTCATCGATGTATTCACGATCAGGGTAGGCAATATATAATCCACGTGGACGCCGAAACTCATGGCTAAATTGTTCGACTGCCTTACCAATAGTCGGTGTGTAGATAATTGGCAGCATTTCCGTTAGATGCTGACTGACTAATTTATAAAATAAAGTTTCATTCGTATCATGCAGACTACGTAAATAAACATGTTTCTGCAGATCATTGCCTTTTTTTAAAAACTGCTGATAAATACGTGCGACTTGTTGCTCTAAAGTTTCAATACCGTAGGGTAATTTACCGCGCAACCTAAACTTTTGCCGCTCTTCTTGATTAAATGCACTGCCCTTATTTAACTTTGGGGTAGTCAACAAGCCTTGTCCTAAAGCATTAGTTTCAAGGTTAATGATTTTGCCTTCTTTATTAATAATCTGCTTAAATTTCGACATATTTTTCTTCTTGTGGATAGGCTAAACCGCGGACTAATGGGGAAAGGCGACCATGAATTCCCATAAGGCGTCGCGATGCATTTTTTTTAAAAGGAAAAACTAAATCAAATGCTAATAAACCGCTATTACGCAGGAAAGTCAACGGCCAAAATTTTTGCTTAAATACACTGCCTAAATTTTCACTGAATCCCATCAATTGCTTTTGTAGCGGCAAACGAGCGGCCAAATAATCCTGAGCAATACGAGGATCCATAAAATCTTTTTTTGCATAAAAAGCTTTAGTAAGAATATCAGTAAGTTCGGCCATATCTTGTAAAGCTAAATTAAGGCCTTGGGCAGCAATAGGCGATAAGCTATGTGCCGCATTACCTAATAATATACAACCAGGTTGGGCTTGTGATTCAGCGATAAAGCTTTTTATTGGATAAACACCGAGTGACCCTCTTTCTAAAAAACGTCCCAAACGATACGCAAAAAGCGATTGTACACGCGTCAAAAAATCGGATTCTGTTAATGATTGTACTTCCTCAATCAGCGGCGACGACGCTGTCCAGACAAAACCCACTTTATTTCCTAATAAAGGGAGAGAAGCAATAACCCCCTGCCTAGTAAATCGTTGATAGGCCGTATGGCCATGATGGCGGTTTAATTTAAGTGTTGTTGCTAATGCCATTTGTCCTTCGCGTTGCTTTTTTATGGCGATACCTAATAGCTGGCGCACCACTGAGTTAGAACCGTCCGCTGCAATTACTAAGCAGGCATAAATCGTTTTTGCTCCGCCTTTCTTTGTTGTTAGCTGTACTTGCCAGGTATTTTCTTTTTTCGTCAAAGACTGGCATTGTGCAGGATTATAAATGTCTAAGATCAACTGTTTTTTTGTTTTATCGCGCTGAAATAAGGCATTTATCAGAATTTGGCCTAATTGAGCCGCGGGAATAACATAACCTAATGCAGAAACAGTCATTGCTTTGGCGGTAATTCTAGCGGCCGCAAAACAGCCCTGTTCCGAAATATGGACGGTTTCGATAGGGTTTGCATAGGTAGATAGATTTATCCCCGGCAGTAAGGCTTGGAGAATACGTACGCTGGCATAATTCAAAGCAATCGGTTTACTTTCTGAAGTCGAAATAGAATCTACCCTATTAAAAGAAGATTGCTCTATCAAGGCGACTCGTAAAGGTAAATGCGATAAAGCTAAAGCCAGCGTTGTACCGACTATCCCTGCACCAACAATAAGAATATCGTAATCGTGTTTCATGCGCGGCGCATCAAGGATTCAATTTCACTGATTTCCTTAGGTACAGCCTGCGAAAAAACGTCAACCCCGTCCTTGGTCACTCGTACATCATCTTCAATTCTTATGCCAATATCCCACCATTTTTTATCCACACAGAATGATTTTCTAACGTAAATACCAGGTTCAACGGTAAAAACCATATTTTCTTGCAAAGAACGCCATTCTCCTCCTTGCTTATAGCTACCCACATCATGGACATCTAAACCCAACCAATGGCTACAACCATGCATATAAAATTTCTTATAAGATTTATCTTCAATCCGTGCAGAAACATTGCCTTTTAACAACCCTAAATCACATAATCCTTCCGTAATTACCTGGATACAACAATTTTGTAAACTGTCCCAAACTACACCTGGCTTTATTAAAGCAATGACCGCTTTTTGTGCCCTTAAAACAATGTCATAAATTGCTTTTTGTTCGGGACTAAATCGCCCATTAACAGGAAAGGTTCGCGTAATGTCAGAGGCATACGACAAATACTCGCAACCCGCATCGATTAACACTAAATCCCCAGATTTTAAAATAGCGCTGTTGTCCGTGTAATGTAAAATACAGGCATTACTACCGCTGGCAACAATACTCGGGTAGGCCACCGCGCGGCATCCTTGCTGATAAAACTCATATAGCAATTTGGCTTCGAGTTGATATTCATAATCACCGGGACGGCATGCTTGTAACACACGCCTATGCGCTTTAGCAGAAATAGTCGCCGCTTTTCGTAAACAATCTATTTCCGCAGGACTTTTTTTAAGTCGCATCTCATGCAGCTTATGGGATAAACCAGTTCCATCCTTCCGGGTAGATGACTGATTCATTTTCGCTAGTATGTTATCAATTCGTTTTATAAGTCGCAAATCTCGGCTACCGAGGCAGTAAACACTTTGACAATTATCTAAATAAGCCGGTAATTTTGCTTCAAGTTGATCAATAGAATAAGCTTCATCCACCCCATAGTCTTTTCTAGCTCTTTCCTGGCCAATAGACTGACCGTGCCAAATGGCTTCCTCTGGATCATCTGGACGATTAAATAAAATAAGCTTACCTTCGTCAGTATTAGGCAATAATAGGGCGATTGCATCAGGCTCAGGAAATGCCGTTAAATAATAAAAATCGCTATTTTGGCGATAAGGATAATAGACATCTCCATTCCGCAAGCACTCTGGAGCGGCTATAAGCATAATAACAGCCTCTTTTTTCACCGCTGCCAATAATTGGCGGCGTCGAAGTTTTAGTTCTGCAATGTTTAACATACGTAAGTATTGAAAAAAGTAGTCTACGCCAATAATGAATACACGCTTCATAAATAAGTGGAATTGCCTGAGTAATAAACTCAATCGCCTCATCATAGGCGAGTTTATCCAACTCAGTCACTTCTAATTGACTTATATCAAGCTTAGCAATTTCAGCAATACAATAAGGCGCTTCATGTACAACATCGAATGTTTCTTAATCGAAAGAATTAGCACCTTATCCTAGGCCATATAAGAAGCCTTCACACCAAAAACTTAATGCCTCCGCACGCTCTTCTAGATCATGCTTCTCGTCAGGAAGTAATAGTCTAAACGATTGTAAACCGCTCAACTGTCGGCAAGCGGCATCGTATAAACCAACCACTTTTTCTTGTGACTATAACATAAAGCAAGAAAGCCTTACGCCTAAGCGTTTTAATAAAGAATCGATCCAAAAGCCACCATTGAGTTTAGTTCCCACACAAATAAACCCACATAACACACCATGAATTTCTGCTAGAGAGGTAGTAACGTCTGTTTGGCTTAATAAGCGATAGAAATCATCGAAGGCAAGAGTATTGGCCTGAATTTGCATAGAAAGCTCTATAAAAATAGTATGACTTATTTTACCATCGTATCTTACGTTAATATAGGCAGACCTCCTTATTCTGAATAAGTGACTTTACCCTTGGCTTTCTTCCAGAATATTCTCATAACCTAAGCTTATCCTTTAAAGACAATTTTCCAGCGTTTACTATACGTCTCATGCCTGAAGATGCGAATTTTTAAGTTCAGAGCGAACGATATACCGAACACATAACGGTACCCAAACAAAGCTTGTGTACCGTTATTCAAGAGGAAAAGCTCCATCGCAAAATGAAGCACATGGAAATGTGAAATCGCATTTCCATGTGCAATGGGTATATAGCATTATAAAAACTAACCTATATTTTCCTAGCAGCTAATTACTATAAAATAGATTATAATGGCTTAAGTGTCTGATTCCGCTTGGTTGTTTTCGATCGATACTTAACAGTAAAGGGATGGGTTCTTTATTTACAGTGCGCACGCTTGCTTTACTTTAAAATTAGCAAGAAGCCTAAAGTAAATATACCTAATCCCACCTGAAACTTGGATCAGGAAACACCGCTGAATCAGATGCCCTTTTTTTATAAGTCGTGATGCTTTATGGATTCTCGACAAGCACTACGAAAAAAATTACGCCAGCAACGCGCAAATCTAGCGCTGTCTGAACAGAATATTGCAGCTCAACAAATCATGCAACGCCTTATCCAGAGCACTCTATTTCAACAAAATCAAAATATAGCCGCCTATATTCCAATAAATAATGAAATTAATGCAAAAATCATTATTGAAAAAATCTGGGAAAATCATAAGTGCTGTTATTTACCTGTTTTACAGGATAAAAAGCTTATCTTTTGTCTTTATGAAAGAAACACGCCATTAGAAAACAATCGCTTTAACATACCAGAACCTTCTCTAGACACTGAATTTACCATTAATCCCTACGATCTTGACTTAGTACTCGTCCCTTTACTTGGATTTACAATTAGCGGCAACCGATTAGGTATGGGTGGCGGCTTTTATGATAGAACGTTTAGTTTTTTGTTAGAAAAAACAAGACCAACTAAACCTTATTTAGTTGGTTTAGCCTATGAATGGCAAAAACTAGAAACAAAAACATGGAAAAACTGCAATTGGGATGTTCCATTAGATGCGATAGTAACTGAAAAAAAAATCTACTAGCGCTAGTATTCTCCTATTCTCCATATTTTGTTAACCCTACTCTTTATAATTTTTGTTAAAATTCACACTCCATAATCATAAAAAAAGGAATAGTTTATGAAGAATAAAAAAGCAACGCTTTTAATGGTTCTAGTTCCATGTTTGTTTAGCAGTTTACCATGCCTTGCATCTCATGGCCCTTTGGCTTTGGCCATGCATCATAACTCAACAAAAACAGAAAGCACAATGTGCTTGGATTTGCGTAGCGTTACAGGAGAGTTCTTACAAAAAACTTTTATAGAATCTTTACAGAGAACCTCTGAGGGTAACGAGATAAATGTAAAAGATACTAAAGAAAAGCTACTCAAAACAAACTTTTCTAACCTGGCTCGAGTTTTAAATAAAATTATAAGGAGTAATGGAATTGCAAGCGATTCGTTTGACTTGCCTAATTTACAAACGTTTTGCGAGTATGACAACTTTAATGAAGAGTTTATTTCTATACGCGACATAATTGTTAATTATTTTAATAAACATGGTATCAACTATACTCAAAAGCAAATAAAGGATGCTTGGCAAATAATTTTAAATGAAATAGAAAAATGCATATAAATAAAGAGAGAATGACACTTTAGATAGATAAAACTCTATTATTCTTAACGTAATCGTAGAAATTATTTGCTAAGCAAAAAATCCACCGTGTCGAATACGGTGGATTTTTTAAATAATTTAGACATCCTTTATAACATCAAGCGTAGCTCCAATTTTATTGCTTAATCTTAAAAAAAATAGTTTTTTTATGTAAATAAACTACTTTTATAGAAGATTAACTTTCCAAATACCCTGGTTATTTCGACAAGCCGTATAACTAAAAAAACGATGTTCGAAAAATCCTCGTTCCATCTTTATTTGGTAATCTCTACAACCCTCACCCCGCGCATTAACAAAAATCCGCTTACTCATAAATTCAAAAAGAGCGCCTTCACTACTAGACCAATTTTTTAATTGTTTTGGTGGCGCCGTAGCCACTAAGTTTTGCAACTTTACATGATCAGCCGTTCCCATAAAACGTGCAATAGAAGAATCTACAAAAATATCCTTATCATTTCCAACAAGATTTGTTTCGTCTTGTCGGGATACATGAAAGCTTGCACACGCTGTTAAATTGGCAATAAACAATAAGGCTAGAAAATGCTTAACCATTTTTTTTCCCTGCATCGTCTTTTTCCTCAATGTGCATGCGGACTAACTGCCCCCGATTAATACCACATAACAATTCATAACGAAACGTTGATGTGCTCATGGCAACCTGTTCAATCGGTAATCCTGCACCCCATAAGGTAACCGAATCGCCCTGTTTTGCATCTGGCTGTGTACGCAAATCAACGGTCAGCATGTCCATAGAAACTTGACCTACTAATTCAACTAATTGCTCATTAACTAAGACAGGTGTTCCGTTTTTGGCGCGATGCGGATAACCATCACCATAACCGATTGCAATAACACCTACTCGTATACTATCAGGCGCGATCCACGTTCCGCTATATCCTACGCGATCATCTGGCTTTAATTGATTAATCGTAATTATCTCTGATTTTAGATTCATAACCGGCCTGAAGTTACGTTCAGTAACTGAAGAGTCTATAGCAAAGGGAGAAACACCATACAATATTAAACCAGGACGTACCCAATCCGCATGGGAATCAGGATAAGCCAAAATAGCGGCTGAATTTGCTAAACTTTTTTCAACGTTTAAGTCCTTTATCACTTGATTAAATTCTTCTATTTGTTGCAATGTCGTTGCTTTTTCAATAGCGTCATCCGCACTTGAAAAGTGTGTCATAACACAGATAACCTTAATCCAAGAACAAGATTGGCATCGTTGCCATATTTCCGGAAAATCGGTACTAGAAAACCCTAACCGATTCATTCCGGTATTTATTTTAATCCATACGTTGATAGGTGTTTCTAATTCTTGTTGAGTAAGCAAATGGAGTTGTCGGTGATCATGTATAACCGTATCTAGTTGGTGATTAATTAATAGTGGCAATTCTGTTTTAGAGAACAAACCTTCCATTAGTACAACCTTTTGTTTTATTCCAGCCTCACGTAAAACAAGTGCTTCTTCAGAACAAGAAACACCAAACCCTTCGACTGAAGAAGCAGCTAAAGCATTCGCAATAGGAATTAAACCATGACCATAGGCATTTGCCTTAACCATAGCCAAGATTTTTGATTGAGGAGCAATTTCACGTATTCGTTTGACATTGTGGCGTAGTGCACTCAAATCGAGCTCTACAGCGACAGGACGACTCATGCATAGTTCTCAACGTGGTAACGCTGTGGGGAAAAATTTTCAAAACGCGTGTACTTTCCTAAGAAAGTTAAACGTACTTTACCTGTAGGCCCATTACGTTGTTTAGCAATAATAATTTCTGCACTTCCTTTATCGGGGCTTCCTTCATTATAGACTTCATCACGATAGATAAAAATAATTAAATCGGCGTCTTGCTCGATAGCGCCTGAATCACGTAAATCTGACATCACCGGTCGTTTGTCAGCACGCTGCTCTAAACTACGATTTAGCTGCGATAAAGCAATGATAGGTACATCCAGCTCTTTAGCAAGCGCTTTAAGTGAACGAGATATCTCTGATATCTCCGTGGTACGATTTTCTTTTGAACCTGGCACTTGCATCAATTGCAGATAATCAATAACAATTAATGCTAAAGCGCCCTGCTCTTTTGCAACACGTCTTGCACGTGCTCGCACTTCACCTGGACTCAATGCAGGTGTATCATCAATAAACATTTTTGCTTCCGACAACATACTGACCGCCGATGTTACGCGTGGCCAATCTTCGTCGCTCAGTTTTCCAGTACGAATTTTATGTTGATCAATGCGTCCTAACGACGACATCATCCGCATCGCTAAGGCTTGTCCTGGCATTTCCATACTAAAAATAAGAACCGGTTTACTGCCTTGAATTGCTGCATGTTCTGCCATATTCATGGCAAACGTGGTTTTTCCCATCGAAGGACGACCTGCGACTATCACCAGATCACTAGGCTGCAATCCCGAAGTCATTTCATCTAAATCTTTATAGGCCGTGGAAATGCCCGTAATAACTTGATCAGAATGAAAAAGTAAATCGATTCTATCTACCGCTCTCGCTAAGAAATCACCGATTCGCTGTGGTCCGGTACCCCGTACACCTTGATTACTAATTTGAAAAACTTTTCGTTCCGCTTCGTCCACTAATTCGGTAATAGAACGACCTGCCGGCAAAAAAGCATCCTCAGTAATTTCAGTGGCTATACCAATCAATTGACGTAAAACAGAACGCTCACGTACGATATCCGCATAAGCCGCAATATTCGCAGCACTTGGCGTATTACGCGCAAGCTCATACAAATAAAGCTCACCACCTATTTCAGCTAATTGGTTACTGCTTTTTAGAGAATCGGTAAGAGTGACAACGTCAAAAGGCTTTGCATGATTTGCAAAGTCGACAATCGTACGAAATAAAATACGATGCGCAAGGAGATAAAAATCTTTTTCGTGTAATCGTTCGGCAACCCTATCCCATGCTTGATTATCAAGCATTAAACCACCGATAACCGCTTGTTCGGCTTCTAGCGAATGAGGAGGCAGCTTAAGGTGATCAGTTTTTTGCATCGCAAGCATCGCCTAAATATTAACTACGCCTAAAACAACAGGATAAATGTTACTAACCAACGCTCAACACATGGCAACTAAGCTACGATTTTCTAATAGCCTAAAGCAAGCATAGTCACATACAAAAACTTACGCTTCAGCAATAATATTTACTTTTAGGGTTACTACAACATCGCTATGCAATTGCACGCTGACTTCATGTTCTCCGAGTTGACGTAGAGAACCTTCTGGTAAGCGAATTTCACTTTTTTCAAGCGGACAGCCCGCTTCGGCAGCTACACGTGCTAACTCTTGTACGCCAATAGAGCCATATAAACGCCCTTCTTCTCCTGCTTTCACTGGAATCGTCAATATTAATGCCGATAAAGCCTCCGCTCGTGCTTGTGCAGCCGCTAATTTTTCTTGCGCTAACTTTGCTAATTCAGTACGTTTTGCTTCAAACTGAGCAATTGTCTCTTTGTTAGCCGGGACAGCCTTACCATAAGGAATCAAATAGTTTCTTGCATAACCATTGCTTACCGAAACCTGTTCCCCCAGATCTCCTAAAGAATATACTTTTTCTAATAAAATAACTTGAGCCATGATGTTCCTCAAAAAATCACATTACTAATCGCTCTGAATTGATCAAAGCAGGCTTTATTGCCCCTTACGCAATACGCGATGACGAAAATCCAAAACAGTATCCGCTAAAGCAATAACAACTAATAAAACGGCAATGTAAGGAAAAAAAATAATCAATAAACTATAAAATACTAAAAACCAACCTTTTAAAAAACCGTTTTTTAAGCGTATAACCGCGTGTAGTACACTCAATCCCGCTAAAAGAAAGGCTAATATAACAACCGGTAAAGCATCCTGTGCCAATCCAATTTTTTGGAAATTTGCAACAGCAATAACCAACAACGCCAATGCAACCCATTTGCTTAAACGTATTACTTGTAACTCGGGCCGAAGCTGTCCGGGATTATATAACATTGACTGCAAACCTCGCGCAAGTACTAAATTAATAAGTACTCCTAACCAAAGAAAGGCAACTTGAAACCCGGTAGCAAATCTTGTAAAAAACTGTAGTTGATCGGTATTAACTGTAAAATTAAATTGCTCTTTCATGAGTAAAGCATAATGGCCTAACTGTTTTATCCATAATGCACTCACATCGGGAACTACCAAATGGACCAGCAATACCGCTAACAACCCGAGCAATAACCCAACTTCCAAAACCTTTTGCCAAGATTGCGTTTGACGTAAAATTAGCGCTAACAGATAACCGAACAAACTCCCGCCTACAATGTTATATAAGGCAATCCAAGGGTTACCTAAACCGGCTATCACCACAACAGGCAAAATAATCCATAATAAAACAATGGCGCCTTCTTTTGCCCCTTTACGTAAAGCAACCAAAGAAATGATGACATTACTTACCCAGCCTAACAATGGCACAATGGTAAATAATAGCCCGGCTATAACAGCCTGTTGACGACCTCGCATAATATAGCTGGTACAGCGATGCAGAAACCCCGCCATTTTAACCTCTTAAAATAAGGAAGTTTTTAAACCATGTATTGGTGTTTATCACAATAAGGCAGCAGGGCCAAAAAGCGAGCTCGTTTAATCGCTTGTGTCAATTTACGCTGATAGCACGCCTTAGTTCCCGTAATACGACTAGGAACTATGTTGGCAGTTTCCGTAATATAGTTTTTTAAAAGATTGACGTCTTTATAATCTATCTCTGTCATACCTTCTGCAGAAAAGCGGCAATATTTGCGACGTCTATTGGTATAGTTACTCATAAAACCTCATTAAAAATTAAAAAAAATATAGATTTGATTAGTCTCTATGTTCGCCAACCAATGCTTCGACAGCTACACCACGTGTATATTCCCGTCTATTTTCCTGGCCTTGTGCCTCTTTTGCCTTAGCAGGAGGAGAAGCTTCTGTAATGGCTTTATCTCGCTTAATAATAAGCTCCCGTAAAACAGCATCGCTAAAACGAAAACTCTCAGTAAGTTCAGATAATGCTGCCTTATCACACTCAACATTCAGTAATATATAGTGTGCTTTGACAAGCTTATTGATGGGATAAGAAAGCTGCCTACGACCCCAGTCCTCTCGCCGGTGAACCTGCCCACCGCTATTTGTAACAATAGCTACGTACCGCTGCAACATAGCAGGAACTTGGTCGCTTTGATCAGGATGAATTAAAAGTACAATCTCATAATGACGCATAAAATCTCTCGGTTAATTAGCCTCCCAAACCATGTGGTGAGACGAGAATCTAGGGCTATAATCCTAGAAGACGCCCATTATACGGTCGACGCCTCCAAGATGCAATATAACAACCTGTATCTGCTTGACAGCACTTCCTGCCGCGCCTAGCATTCGGCTTTAAATTTAATATAATGAATTTTATGGATTTAACCCCTATCCAGTCATTGGTTAAAGCCGATTTTGCTAAAGTCGATAACCTAATCGATCGCTACCTACATTCTGAAATCTCCCTCATTCCTCAATTAGCAAGACACCTTATTGACAGTGGCGGCAAGCGTCTACGCCCATTAATTGTCCTTCTCAGCGCCGCTGCCTTTGGCTACCCAGGACAAGCCCATTTACCCTTAGCCGCCACCTTAGAGCTTATTCATACCGCTACTTTATTACACGACGATGTTATCGACGATTCAAAGTTACGACGTGGAAAAAAAACGGCGAATAGTTTATGGGGAAATTCAGCCAGTATTTTAGTCGGAGATTTCCTTTACTCACGAGCATTTCAACTCATGGTAGAGATAAATAATCCTCGTGCCCTTAAATCACTGGCAGATGCGACTTCCACACTCTCACAAGCAGAGATCTTACAGCTAGTCAGTTGCCATAATCCTGATCTCGATGAAACGCAACTTTTAAAAATCATTGCTGGAAAAACCGGCATCCTCTTTTCCATCGCGGCACAGCTACCGGCTATTTTAGCGGAATGTAACGAAACAGCCATTACGTCTATGTCAAACTATGGTTTGCATCTCGGTATTGCTTTTCAATTGATCGACGATGCGCTGGATTATGTAGGCACAACCGCAGAGATTGGAAAAACTAAAGGCGATGATCTAGCAGAAGGTAAAACCACCCTCCCTTTAATTTATGCTTTACAACATGCCGACAAAAATCAAGCTCAGTTAATTCGAGAAGCTATTTCTCAAGGCAATCGAAAACATTTAGAGGTTATCATTGATATTATTAAGACAACAAACGCCATTCATTACACGTATGATTATGCAAAAGAACATGCTAAAAAAGCAAAAGCTTATTTACAAGCCATTCCCGATTCAATTTATCGACAAGCACTTGTTAGTCTTGCGGAATTTGCAATTTCAAGAAAACACTAATTAGTAGAAAAATAGATAGCTATTTTTTATTTACCCTTGAAGACTTAACGCTTGAATCTTTAAATATCGGTAACGCTATTTCTCGCTAAAATCAGTTTAAAAATATTGTTTTAAAAAATGTAAAATTCAAAAATGCTTGGTTTACAGATTGTGATTTAAATCAAGTACTATTTGACAATAAAAATACGCCTTCTAGGTAAAGCATTTTAACATCCGCTCAGTAAGCTAAAAATAATTTAGCAATTTCTATGTATTCTTTTCAACCGCTACATGTAATACCTTGCGACTGAATTTATGGGCGTGTTGAAAAATTAAGTATGAAGTTATTAAAATCAAAAAGAGAAAAAAG
>X84_Common_Chiffchaff__coassemble_21_pt1 | contig 29754 bp, 30 predicted proteins | sample X84_Common_Chiffchaff__metabat2_high_PE_001 | metagenome-assembled genome bin X84_Common_Chiffchaff | reverse complement strand
GAGTTAAGGTTTTATGGGCTTAAGCTGCCCCATTAAATGGGAAAGACCCGCTTTATGGCGTCCCCAAGGGGAGTCGAACCCCTGTTACCGCCGTGAAAGGGCGGTGTCCTAGGCCTCTAGACGATGGGGACCTAATGTTTAAGGTCCGCTATTCTGGCTGCGCTTGGCTCGAATGTCAATGTCTAAAATATGTGCTTAAAGTTTAGAATCCAAAACCTATGTTAGAATCTGTGTTTTTAGCTACCGCTAGTTACATAATGTCTAATCAAACACTTAATCTAACTCCTAAACTCTATCAATATCTGCTTTCTATTTCCTTACATGAAGCTCCTATCTTGAAGTCTCTACGTGAAGAAACATCCCGATTATCGGGTCATAAGATGCAAATATCACCTGAGCAAGGGCAATTTATGGCATTGCTTATTGAACTTATCGCGGCAAAAAAAACACTCGAGGTAGGAGTCTATACCGGTTATAGTTCGCTCGCTGTTGCTTTAGCACTCCCCGCTGATGGTCGAATAACAGCATGTGACATCAATACTGAAAGTAGTGATATCGCAAAAAGCTTTTGGCAGAAAGCTGGTGTTATAGAAAAAATTGAGCTCAAAATAGCACCTGCCTTAGAAACACTGGATCAACTCATTGCAGAGGGAGAATCCAACACATTTGATTTTATATTTATCGATGCGGATAAACAAAATTATTCTAATTATTATGAGCATTCTTTATCGTTAGTTCACCCAGGAGGTCTTATCCTTATTGATAATGTACTTTGGAGCGGACACGTTGCTGATTCGACAAATAACGATATGCAAACCGAAGCGATTCGCCAATTAAACCAAAAAATATTTGAAGATACGCGCATCAGTATGAGTCTGCTACCTCTTGGTGACGGCCTTACTTTGGTACGAAAACGATAATATTTGTCGATTTATAGTTAATAGGAAAAAGTATGCAAAGAATCATGTTAAAACCAACATTGCATCAAGCAAAAGTAACACAAGCAGGCCTTAAATTATGAGGGTTGATTTAGCATCGATGCTGAAATCATGGAAGCGTGCAATATCCTTGCTAATGAGCAAATACATGTATGCAACATCACAAATGGGAAAAGCTATATAACCTATGCTATCCCAGCTCCACCAGGGTCAAGAATTATGTGTGCTCGACTAACGGCTGTTGGCGAGGTCGGGTCATTATCTGTACTTATGTACAAATCAATAAAAATCAATTAGAAACTTTCAAGCCAACCATTGCACTATTAAACGAAAATAATGACTTTAAACTATAATCCCAATCTATAGCCTCATTGGCAAAAACAGCAGCTATTTAGATTTCTTTATGAAATAAAGCACATGTCGCAGAAAATATAGGCTGATCATTGCAATTTACTTTAACTTCAGAGAAGTTTCACGAATTGAATTAAACAGTAGTAGAAAATACGATAAAAAAATCACCGTTAAAGTCACACGGTTGCACGATCTCCTTTTTTCTCTAACCAATCTTTCCGATCCGATGCTCGTTTCTTAGCTAACAACATATCCATCAAAGAATCCGTTGTTTTCTCCCCATCCATAGTTAACTGTACAAGCCGTCTCGTATCGGGTGCCATGGTCGTTTCTCGTAATTGCGGAGGATTCATTTCGCCTAAACCTTTAAAACGTTGCACACTGATCTTTCCTTTTTTATTTTCCGCGGCTAAGCGACCCAAAATAGCTTTTTTTTCGCCGTTATCCAGCGCGTAATAAACTTCTTTACCAATATCAATACGATAAAGTGGCGGCATAGCTATATAGAGATGTCCTTCGGCAACGAGAGGCTTAAAATGCTTTAAAAATAAACCACATAATAGTGTGGCGATATGCAAACCATCGGAATCAGCATCCGCTAATACACAAATTTTACCGTAACGCAACCCAGTTAGATTAGCAGACCCAGGATCAACACCAATAGCGACTGAAATATCATGAATTTCTTGTGAGTTAAGTACTTGATTACTCGCGACTTCCCAGCTATTCAGAATTTTTCCTCGCAACGGCATAATAGCTTGGTATTCTCTATCACGCGCCTGTTTTGCCGAACCTCCCGCTGAATCACCTTCAACTAAAAACAATTCAGTACGATTCAGATCAGTCTGTGTGCAGTCCGCTAATTTTCCTGGCAATACTGCACCACTCAGTATTTTTTTACGCACGACCTGCTTATTAGTACGCAAACGCTTTTGTGCATTGGCTATCATAAGCGCTGCCAAATGTTCTCCTTCGATTACATGCTGATTTAGCCATAAGCTAAAAGCATCTTTTATAACGCTTGAAACAAAGCCTGCTGATTCACGTGAAGTTAGACGCTCTTTGGTTTGCCCTGAGAATTGCGGCTCTAACAATTTAACCGATAATACATAATGACAGCCTTCCCAAACGTCTTCAGGTGCTAATTTTAAGTTACGTGGTAATAAATCCCGTAATTCACAAAACTCACGCATCGCTTCTAATAAACCGGTACGTAAACCATTTACATGCGTTCCACCCTGGATCGTTGGAATTAAGTTCACGTAACTCTCCATCAAGCCTTCACCACTTTCTAAAAGCCAGCAAAGCGCCCAATCAACCTCCTCATTTTCTGATGCAAAATTTCCATGAAACGGCTCTTTAGGAAGATAATCGTATTGACGTAAACTTTCTTTTAAGTAACTGATAACGCCTTCTTCATAAAACCATTCTTCTTGTTTATTACTTTGCTTATCCTTAAAAGAAACATGTAATCCCGGACACAAAACTGCTTTCGCTCGCAAACTATGCTTCAAACGACTTAGTGAAAACTTCTCAGAATCAAAATAAGGTTTATCTGGCCAAAAACGGATGGCTGTTCCCGTTTCGATTTTATTAGTTCGGCCAATTTTTTTTAATGGGGATTTTTTATTGCCGTTTTCAAATTGCATTTGATAAATAAAACCATCGCGTTTAATCGTAACTTCTAAACGACGTGATAAAGCATTCACGACCGAGACGCCTACGCCATGTAACCCGCCCGAATAGCGATAGTTTTTATGATTAAATTTACCGCCCGCATGTAAGCGTGTCAGGATAAGTTCAACCCCGGTTACTTTTTCACCGGAATGGATATCAACAGGCATACCTCGACCATCATCGACTACTTCTAAAGAATTATCTGCATAGAGAGTAACATCGATATGTTTTGCATGACCTGCCATGGCTTCATCGACGCTATTGTCAATCACTTCTTGTGCTAAATGATTGGGACGAGAGGTATCTGTATACATACCCGGCCGCCGTTTAACCGGATCGAGACCGCTTAATACTTCAATAGCTTCTGCGGTATAACGTTTATAAGAAGACGATTTCATAGTTAATTAACTCACTTTATTGACCACTTTGTTCTAACCATTTTTTCATTCTGCTGTAACCATAGTAAAGCAATTATCGTTATCGCATTATCAACTTTTCCTGCATTGACTAATTTATACGCTTCTTTGACATCTAAAATATGTAAACGAATATCTTCACCTTCACTCGCTAGGCCATGGATGCCTTTGGCTTGTCGAACATCAATTTGACCACAAAATAAACTAATTTGCTCCGTACTTCCACCAGGACTTACCCAATGACGACTAATAAAAAATAAATTTTGTACATTAAGGCCAGTCTCTTCTTGGGTTTCTCGGTGTGCCACTTGTTCAAAACTTTCCTCATGATCAATAACACCCGCAACGATTTCAATTATCCAAGGGTTTTCCGTTTTTGTGGCAATGCCAGCACGAAACTGTTCTATTAAAACAAGTCGATCGTGCTCAGGGTCAAAGAGTAAAACGCCTACCGCTTCACCTCTTACAAAAACCTCCCGGTATATCTGCTTACTCCAGCCTCCATTGAACAGGCGATAACGTAACTTTAGACGCTCAAGTTGAAAATGTCCCTGATAAACCGTTTTTTGTTCCAATATCTCGACATCTTTCTTTGTAAAATGGTGACTCATAAGACTATTTCCTTGCCATTAAACCTGGCATAATACCTTATCTGGACAAATTTTAATCAGGCCACCCATTTTTAATATAAAAAAACAATGCCTATTTTACAATCGAGGGTCTATAGACGAAGACGAGACCCAACTGTTTTCTCTAAATGCTTACTCGGACTTATTCTATTTCTAGGCGCGTTACAGCCTTGTTTTGCTGCAGATTTGGTCGATATCTATCAAGCGGCCCTAAAAAATGACACGGTTTATCAAGCAGCTGCCTCAACGCGACTGTCTACACGAGAAGCCGTTCCTCAAAGTGTAGCGGCTTTATTGCCTTCTATTAATGGTCAAGCCACTGTATCTTCCAATTATCAAAATATCACATTGGCCCCTCCACAGAATCCTTTAGGCGTAAGTAATTTCCCATCGCGAGGGTATAGCATTTCCATTAAGCAGCCTCTACTCGATATAGGCGACTGGCTTGCGGTTAAACAAGCAACTAACACCAGTAAACAAGCTGATGCAACACTTGGCGCCGCCGCACAATCACTCATTTATCGAGTCGCAACTTCTTACTTTCAAGTTTTACTGGCTCAAGATAATTTACGCTTAGCCAAAGCAGAAAAAGCAGCGAATGCTAAACAATTGGACCAGGCACAAAAACGTGTTGCTGTCGGTTTAGATACTAAAACAACGCTTTACGAAGCAAAAGCGGCTTATGATAAGTCCTTAGCTAGCGAAATTACGGCGCAAAATGCGCTACGTAATAGCCAAGAATCTATACGCCAATTAACTGGCCAAACTTATGCTGATTTGAATAGTTTTAAAAATAATTTGCCCTTAGTATCACCGCAACCAGCCAATATTGAACAATGGATCACAGCGGCAACCACGTATAATCTCAACTTGATGGCAAGCCGTTATGCGATGGAAGCGGCCCGCGACAACATTAAAGTCAAAGCTTCTGGCCACTTACCCACACTTAACTTAGTCGGTAGTTATGGTAGAGATAATGGTCTTAATGCGGGCACAACCGATAAAAATAGCGCTTTAGTAGGTTTGCAACTAGACGTACCGATTTTTTCTGGCGGGGCAGTTTCATCTAATACCCGCAAAGCAGAATATGATTTTCAAACCGCAAGTGCCAATCTTGATAATACCTATCGTCAGGTAATAGTAACAACTCGACAAAAATACAATGATGTTTTAGCAGATATCAGTAAAATCAAAGCAGAGCGTGAAGCAATTAAATCTGCACAGCTCTCATTGGATAGTACACAAGAAAGTTTTGCCGCAGGAACACGTACTATTGTCGATGTATTGCTCGCTCAGAAAAATCTTTATGATGCTAAACGTAATGCGGCGAGTGATCAGTATAACTATCTGTTAGATAGTTTATTACTTAAACAAGAAGCGGGTACTTTACATCCAGATGATCTACAACAGATTAATCGATGGCTACATCGGTTGTAATCCGTTGTTTTAAGAAAGCTAACAAAAGAAAGACCGCAATAATGAAGACTAATCCCGCATTGCATATCTGTTGAATCCATTGGTCTGATGGTTCGAAGTACTATAATCGTTATCTTCCTTTAACCAAAGTTGCAACTTATCGAACTGTCTGATTGATTGAGTTTTCTTTGTACGATTAAAAAAACGATGTTTCGCAAGTTTCTCTGTGTTCTCTACCGTAAGAGATGGTGGTGTTGAGCCAACTTGATAAGTTTGAACTAATTTCGCTTTATATTCATAAAAAATTACTTTCTTTTCTTGCGCTAATTCGGAATTAAAAAATGTACTTTTTAAACGCTTTATTTGCTTATCACAAATTTTAATAGATTCTCGAAAAAAAACTTCTCGAGGTAATTGTTGCTCAGCTTTGCCTATGTCGATGCTTTGAACGTTATGTTCCCGTTTCGCATGGGAATGCCAAATATCAAATTGTTCCCATTCTTGCTTAATAGCCTTCCAAAGGCTCAAGTCTTGTAGATCAGATCTCGTAAATAAACAGTTTAATTGACTAAAAATACAATTTAAAATACCCAATATTGTCGCTGGCACAATAAAAATAAGCTTGCCTATCCAATTAAAAATACCTCCATGATCATGATCGTGATGTCCTTTATCTTTTCCAAAAAGAGGGCATATATCAGTTAATAATTCACTTCCAAATGAAAAAATAAAAGCTAGCCAACAGGGAAAATTAAAAAGTCTATCGGATGCTACAGAAGTAAAAGCTACATGAGAAATAAATATGGTTAATTTAAAAATTTCCAATAAAAATTTTAACGGTAGTCGAATTAAATGCAGCGTTAACTGCAAATAATTTTCCGTTAATATTTGTTTTTTTAATTTATCATTTGCTTTGATAATAGGATCACGTAAATTAGCAAAAGAAATAGCCGTAAGTAATCCTATGGATTCAAAAGAATTTTTTAAAGTAAATATGAAATCGCTTAGTAATAATGGTAGCGCTGTAATAATACAAACAGTCACATTAACATATGGTTGTAATTGAATAAAAGCCGTATAACCCGTAGCAAGCGCCGCAACAATTCCAAAGCCTATCACCAATAAACTTAATACTAACCTCAAACTATATTTAAACCATCCTTCTTCTCTTTTTAACTTAAACCAATTAGTTAGTTTAGAAAAAAATTGCGAAAAAATTTTATAAATAACAAAAAAAGCATATTTAATAAAATGTGGCTTATGATAGACCTGCTCTATTTCTTTATTTATATTTTTCCACCACTTGCAAAGCGTCTCATTAATAATTAAATCAGCGAGTGTGTTATAGATCAGCAATCCATAAGAAATGGCTGCGAGAATTGCTAAGGGCCATAGCACGACCGACAAAGCAGTCAAGGAAAGACTAAGGCCTAACCCTGACAAAACAACCGGAAACGTGTAAAAAGTAATAACGCCTACTGCCATTCCTGAGGCTACACTAAATAGCGTATTAAATCGCAACAACCATAATTTTAGTGTTGTACTAGTAAGTTCTTTTTGCAGTTTCAATATCCAATGAGGATTAATCGTAGAAGGTATAGGTTTTTTCTGACTATCGTTATAATTATTTATTAAAATATAACCCTCTTCATCCAAATCTTCTAATTCTTCTAATTTAGAATTCTCCCAGGGAATATGCAAAAATTGGTATTTTTCAGGATATGCCACCCAATCAACAAGCGTTTCTCTTAAGCACTTTAATCGTTTTTTTGCTTCCTTAATTTCAGATTCGCTTACCTTTAAAGCTTTAGCTTTTTTTAAAAAATTTTTATTTGCTTGATAGCTCGTTAAAAACGTACAATCACTTTCCTCTCGTTTATTTTTTAGTGCTTCTATTTTTTTTTTAAGTGATGCAAACGCATCTACATGATGAAACCCAATAAAATCACGGGTACCATCTCTTTTATTTTTAATATTTTTAAAATATAGTGTTATTTCATTTAAAGTTTCATCGGTTAATACACTGTTTTTTTCTTCAAACAATGCAATGTAATTCTTTAAATATTGTTCTTCACTTTCATCTAGTTTACAAACGTCTTTTTTAATTTTATTAAAAAAGTCATGTAACTCTCCTTTAAGTTCGTTTTCATGCTGATCGATTGCGGCTAATTCAGCTTCAAATTCTTGAATAATCAAAAATTTTAATAAAGTCTTTTTACTTAACTTAAAGCGATAAAATGCTTCAAGAATATTTTTTCTATAGATTTCACCTTCAACAATACTTGCGCTACAAGCAGCATATTTTGCCCAACGTGCAGGTGTAAAATCTACTATTTCTCTAGCACTTGATAATCCATCTACAGCCACCTGAGATAAACTTAGAACGCCACTAAAAAAATTTATACTGACTTCTTTTATATTCATAATATGGGTACCACACTTTCTAGCAAGCTAATTTAGGCGAGCTTAGTTTAAAGCTGCGTTGTGATTACTAAATAAATCAAACCTAATAACAGGAGAGCTAATAAATGATATTAAGAATCATTCCTATTTGGGAACAAGATAATAACTAAGAAAAGCAGATTGTTCAAGAACAATATTTTTGGAATGAGAAAAAGACAAATACATTTGGTGGAGCCGTTCAACAGATTGATGCAAATCATCTAACGTTGTAACGTTATAAATAATATCGTCTGCCTTACTTAAACTTTCTGCAGGGGATATCTGTATAGATAAAATTGAATCGACCTGTTTTTGTTCAAGCTGATCACGCTCTCGAGCGCGCCGCGTTTGTAATTCTTTTGAAGTTGTAACCAGTAACGTCCTGTTTAATTCGATAGCGGTTCTGGAATGTTGTTTTTCTTTAAGTAATACGGCTGTTTTTTCCTCAAATAATAACGGAATAACTACCAAGCAATAAATGGATTTCGCCAATAAAATAGAAGATTGAATTTCCCTGTAAATCAAAGGATGCAGTAACTGCTCTAAATAATCTCGGGCTTCTTTATCGGAAAAAATATGCGCACGTAATCTTTTCCGATCCAGTTTCTTATCTTTTAAAATGGATGGACCAAAATATTCAACAACCTGCAATACGATTTTTGAAGTATTAATAAGTTTACGAGCAATCTGATCGGCGTCGATAATGGTTATTCCATGCTCTGCAAAATAACCTGCTGCGCTTGATTTACCACTCGCAATACCTCCCGTTAAAGCGACTGTAAACATGCCTTTATCCGCTAATGCGTAATAATGGAATTTTGTGAATTTACATTAGTTGTAGTACTGCCACCTTTTTTACCACCTTGCTCCTCCATCTGCTGTGCATACAAAGCTTCAAAATTAACCGGGGCTAAATAAAGTGGCGGAAATCCTGCTCGACCTATGATGTCTGAAATTGCTTCGCGTGCATAAGGAAAGAGAATAGTAGGGCAAGTAATACCCAGTACTTGCTGATTTTGCTCCTCTGTAAAACCCTTTAATGTAAAAAGTCCTGCCTGTTTTATTTCTACTAAAAACAATGTTTTATTTGCCGATTTTGCCGTCACTGTTATTTGTAAAATAAGCTCATAAACGTTCTCAGCTATACTATTCGTATTCATTGCAAACGCTAAGTTTAATTCCGGTTTCCATTCATCTTGGAAAACCTGGGGCGATTGCGGGCATTCTAGTGATAAATCTTTTACATAAATGCGCTGGATAGTAAATTCTGGTGCTTGTGAAAAAATGTTTACTTGATCATTTTTCATGAAAGTTTCTCATCTTTTATTAAAACATCTAATTGACCGGAAGAGTTTAATGCCGATAAAGCATCAAATCCGCCAATGGGTTTATCGTTGATAAATATCTGCGGAACTGTACGCCTACCACTTAGCTTCATCATTTCGTCTCGTTTAATTTGATCCGTATCAATAGCTACCTCACTATATTTCAACGCTTTGCTATCGAGTAATTTTTTTGCATTTACGCAATATGGGCAAGAAGCCGTCGTATATATTACTATTTTTGGCATAAAACCTCTCTACTTAAATAAAAATCAATTTTTAGCTAAGGGTAATGCAGCATTTTTCCAAGCCATTACTCCGCCTTTTAGCTGATACAATTTAGTAAATCCTCTATTTTTCAATAGTCGCGTAATGCGATAGTGAGCCTGTCCTTGACCATAGCTAATAATAATAGGCTTTTCCCGACAAGAATCAAGCCGCTCTATTTTAGAGGCTAGCTCAGGAAAAGGAATATTAATAGAAGAAGTAATATGCTCTTTTGCAAAACTATTCGTATCACGAACATCCAACAAAACAGCATCTTCTCGATTCATTAAAAAAATAGCTTGTTGCGGAGAAAGAGCAGGGGCACTTGTTAATTTGATATGCAATTCAAATATCAGCAGTAACCCTAAGATCGCAAATAAAGCTGCGCAAAGTTCCCAATGTCGTAGACTGAACTCAATGAACTGTTGCATATGGGTCTAACCTAATAATGAAAATGGCTACGCACTGTAAGCAAAATTTGAATCAAAATATGCCGTTGGTCGATATTTTTAAAATTTAGTATCTTCAGTACGTTAACGGCATAGTCTAGCGAAATTTAAACCAGCTCGCTATACTCTCTAACTACTTTTAATAAAGAGAATCCTATTTAATGCATAATGAAATAGAGTCTGCCTCTGATTTTGTAAACAAAAAAGCTGTCTACGAAGCCTTATTAACCAAAAGTATAAAAATGGCTAAGCAGCAAGGCGCAACTCATGTTGAAGCTAACATAAGTCATGATATTGGATTTTCCGTATCAATTCGAATGCAAGAAGTGGAAACAATAGAACACCATCGTAATAAAGCGCTTGGGATTAATGTCTATTTTGGCCAGCGTAAAGGTTCTGCATCAAGTTCTGACTTCAGCACAGAAGCCATTGAGAATGCTATAAAAGCTGCTTGTAATATTGCACGTTTTACTAGTGAGGATCCCTTTTCTGGACTTGCTGATGTCGACTTGTTAGAGTTATCCCCTGCGAATTTAGATCTTTACCATCCTTGGTCTATCACGCCCAAAAATGCAATTGAATTGGGAAAAGATTGTGAAGCGCGTGCTTTAGCAAATAAAGATATTACGCTTTCTGAAGGGGTTACTCTAGCAACCCACCAAGGCCTTTATCTATATGCCAATAGTAACAATTTTATAGGTAGCTATCCGAGTACGCGTCATAGCCTTTCTTGTTCTTTGGTAGCAAAGGATAAAAACGGTATGCAACGGGATGGTAGCTATACAGTCAGTTGTGATCCAGAACAACTACTCTCCCCCGAGAAACTGGGTAAAATAGCGGCTAAAAATACCATAGAACGCTTGGGCTCAAGACGCTTACCCACCTGTAAAGTGCCGGTTATTTTTCGTGCAGACGTCGCAAATAGCTTAATAGGCAGCTTCTTGTCGGCTATTTCAGGAGGGAACCTTTATCGCAAAGCATCTTTCCTAGTAGATCATCTTCACAAGCCCGTATTTGCTAATACCATAAATATCTATGAAAGACCGCACTTGTTAAAAGGCTTGGGCAGCGCTCCTTTTGATGATGAAGGTGTTGCTACAAAAGATCGAATATTAGTTTCTGAAGGCATTTTACAAGGCTACTTACTAAGTAGTTATTCAGCACGCAAACTGGGTATGAAAACAACAGGAAATGCCGGTGGCGCACACAATATTGTAGTAGAAACAAGCCAATCTGATTTGGAAGACATGTTAAAAGAAATGGATAAAGGTTTATTGATTACTGAACTGCTAGGCCAAGGTATCAATTTAGTCACTGGTGATTATTCACGAGGCGTCGTTGGCTTTTGGATTGAACATGGCAAAATAAAATATCCTGTAGAGGAGGTTACCATTGCCGGAAATTTAAGGGATATGTATCAAAATATTATCAAAATAAGTAATGATATCGATTATCGTAGTTCCATTTTAACGGGTTCAATTTTTTTAGAAAATATGATGATAGCTGGTCATGCTCCGCCTAATAAATAATTCTCATGAAATACTGCTGACCATTGAAAGTGTGGTTTTTTCAATGGTCAGCAGTATCTTCCTTAATCGCCCATACACTAATCCCTTTCAATGTACCTAAAGAAAGATAGGTTTTTAAATAATCTTGTAAACGAACATCAAGTACGCGTCCCGCTCTCGATGATGCCATGCGCAAATAGAGTTGGTCATTAAGCCAAATAGCAAAGCCCATATGCAAAACATTCATTGGAGTACCTATTTGATAAGTCAAATAATTATCGTGCCCTACTAAAAAAATCAAACTCCCACTTGGAATTTTTCTTAATATTTCAGAACCTTTTAATACATCAAACAAAGGAATATAAGCAATACTTGCTTTTTCTTTATTAGCTAGCTTTTTTTTCCCATTTTTTAATTGCTCAAGATAGTTTTTCTTTTCTGACAAAGATAAAGAAGGAATTTGGATTCTATCGATACTTAAGTGTTGATACCAATTCTGGCGTTGTATCCAAACGGTTGCAACTCTCACTTTTTGGCCAGCAATATAATAAGTTAAGTCTCGAATTATGTCATTTCGCTTATTATTTGGAATCCAGTCGGCACTGGGAAAGTGGTTGCGTTGAAAAAAATCAACTTTTGCTCGCTTATAGCGAATTTGGTTTAGTTTTTTTTTAAAATCAGCGAAATTATCGGCTAAAGCAAGAGCCATGACGGTATCGACATACGTTTCGCAATCAAACCTATCAAATCGATATAATGGATTTTTATCATATTCACCCATCGCCCCTTCACCTAAAGCGCCAGTTTGATAAGGTGTATCTAATAAAGCAGCACTTGCCAACTCAATTCGACGCGGCAATGGAGCCTGCTTATTTAAAGTTATTAGTTGAAATGCCGTTCGGTCATTAAATTGGAACCTTGCTGAACTTTCTAAAGGTATAAAAAAAAGCCAAAGGAAAATTAAACATCGATATGGCACCTATCATCCCTCTTCTCCAAACCGATCAGTAACAAGCTTCTCTAGATCTGTTAAGGCTTCCGCTTCATCTTCACCCTTAACAATTAGCTCTACAGGACTTCCCCGTCTTGCTGTAAGAGCCATGACTTCTAGAATGCTCTTACCGTCCACTTCTTTACCGTTGTACTTTAGCTTAATTTCACTAATAAAGCATCTTGCGATCTTTACTAACTTCATAGAAGCACGTGCATGTAACCCCAATTTGTTATTAATTCTAATAATCTTACTTAACATAAGTGAGGAAGCTAATCCTCTATTTTTCCTCTACGCTAAAACTTTCGCCACATCCACAAACTGCCGTCTGATTTGGATTAATGAATTTTAATAACCCATTAAGCCCTTTTTGTACATAATCGATACAAACCCCTTTTAAATAGGGAAAACTAGATTGATCAATAAAAACTATTAAATCATCATCGATGAAGAATTGTAAATCATTGCTGTTCAATGTTCTTACATAATCCACGACATAAGAAAATCCGGAACAACCCGAACGCTTTACACTAAGGCGAAAACTTTTTTGATTAGCCTGCTTAGCAAGCATTTTTTTTACATGCAGAATTGCCGCTGGAGTCAAACCAACCCCTTTCAACGCCTTGGCTGGGTCATAAATAGAAACAGTCGCTTTTTCCATTGCTTTATCTTACCACTAATAAGTTAAGTGGCAAAATTTAAAGGGCTACTTTCAAGTCATTCCAATTTATATATTGTAGGGAAAATACTTACATTTTATTTTAAATAGCTAGATCTGCCCATTTAAGTACGACTTATAATCCTTAAAGTAAAAGTCATAATTAGTTTCTTCGTATGAAATCTTATCTTTGTAAAAAAGGATATATCGCACGCGCTGAAGATACGAAGTTTTTAGAGCCAGTACAAGCGGTATCCAATCATAACAAGCACCTGAAATTTTTAACTCGCAACTTCAAGTACAAGTAAGTATAAATTCATTTTCCATAAATGAATAAGATAAAAAAATAAAAATTATTTATTTACATTTAAGCCAAAAGGTTAATAACTATAATAGATTTAGCTTGTGTCATAAAAGTCTTTGTTGTACGGTAAACTTATACTAATGGAGAGGGTTATTAATTCTTTGTTTTGCTATGTCTAATAAAATTGATACGAGGTTTATTGGTGGTGTTCTGCTGATCGTAGGAACGGCGATAGGTGGTGGAATGTTAGCCCTGCCCCTCGCAACTGCGGAAACCGGCTTTATTAACTCACTGATACTTATGTTTATCTGCTGGTTTATTATGACGACCAGTGCGTTTTTAGTCCTTGAAGTAAATTTATGGTTACCCGCCAATACCAATATTATTTCTATGTCGAGAATTTTGCTAGGAAGATGGGGAGAAATGATAGCTTGGATCAGCTATTTACTATTATTTTATTCCGTCCTTGCCGCTTATATGGCAGGCGGTGGCGATTTTCTAACCGGTCTATTAAATAACTTAGGCATAAAAATCCCAAATTGGATTGCCACTTTATTATTTGCTGGCACGCTAAGCTATGTAGTCTATCGAGGAATCCATTACGTTGACTATGTGAATCGCGGCCTGATGTTCAGCAAATTTAGTATTTATCTTTTGTTGATATTATTTCTTATACCATTTACCTCGATCACAAAACTTAAGGAAGGAAATATTGCGTATTTAACAAACGGCACAACCGTGATGATAACGTCTTTTACATTTGCAAATATTATCCCTAGTCTGCGGACTTATTTCCATGACGATGTCATTAAGTTACGAAGGGTAATCCTTATTGGAAGTTTAATTCCCTTGGTTTGTTATATCTTTTGGGATCTCGCTATTATGGGCATTCTCCCACGCCAAGGGAAAAATGGGCTCATCAATATGTTGCACTCAACACATTCCGCCAGTGAATTTGTCGCCCAATTGAGCCTTTTTCTTAATAACTCTTTTATTTCACTATTGGCACGGATTTTTACCTCTATTTGTCTTGCAACCTCCTTTCTCGCCAGCATGCTAAGCTTATCGGATTTCTTAACAGATGGTTTGCGTACTGAAAAACGAGGAAGGGGGAATATCCTTGTCTATAGCGCTACGCTTTTACCTCCTTTAACTGTCGTGTTGTTCTATCCCGGGGCTTTTATAGGCGCATTAAGTTATGCAGGAACTTACTGTGCTTTACTTTTTATTGTATTACCCTCCTTAATGGCATGGCGTGGGCGTTACAGTCAACAAGCTTTGGCGAAAAAAGGATTTAAAGTTAAAGGCGGCAAACCTTTATTACTCTTACTATGTACTATCGGTTTCTTTTTATTGGTTATGGCATTCAAGCCGCTTTTCTGTAGTTTATTTAACAATATTTGATATATTGGACCCACATATAGATTTAATCTTATCAACATAAGAAAGCGGTATTCCATAAGCTCCATGCGTCTAAGCCAAGTTTAGATCCATTATTTCAAGTGAAAATCGCGATTTTCCCCTTGAAATTGCGAATTCGCAATTTCAAGGGGAATGGGTATATTGTTATATAGAATTACGGCTGTTTAAACACCACAGATAAATCAAAATACTATAGGCTATGAATTGCATCTTTCCTATCCAAATTCTTACAACCCTTTCCTCTCACCCCACTACCCCTTTTTATAGTAAAAGGCCACTATTAATAGGTGTCTAATAACAAAGAATTATTGGTACTTAAGCTTCTTTCTTTTTCTAGTAGGCCGCGCTTTCAAATCTTTTCATTCGCAATGATTAGAAGAGAAAAGCTTGCTTTCCTAGAAGTTTAATGAAGAAATTTTAAAAAATTAATGGGGGGACTAAATATGATAATAGATGGTGTTCTAGTTGGAGTTGGATTAGCAGGGCTTGAACTAGGGATAGCTTGGATATTGGCTTGTGTCATTAATCATGAACAGCCTTCTTCTGAAAAAAAGGAGGAGAAAAACCCTCCGATAAAGTTTTCAACAAATTTCGCTAATTTAGTTAACTAAACAATTAACTTAGGACTCAACTTACCAAACTAGAAAATTAAATGTGTAAGCTAAAAAAGTCCCTGATGAGGAAAACTTATTCAGGGATTTTATATCTTATGTGACAAATTACCGATGTAATAGAAACACTTAACACAACCTATATTTGCTACATATATCTAAAATTCAAAAAATAAATCTATTAAATAAACATATTTGTCTTACATCTACTAACTACTACAGAAAAAATATGTATACTAAGCTGCCCTACTGAAACTTCCTTTAGCAAAATAATCTTCTAAAATAAAAAACAAATCATCATAACGAATTGGCTTAACTAAAAAACTATCTATTTCCGCTTCTTTACACCACTCTCCTAAAAGTTCAGCAGAATACGCACTCAATAATAGAATTGATTTTCTTACTTTTACTTGGCTTTTCCTTTCCAGATTTCGTATTTTTTTTCCTAATTCAACCCCTTTCATGTCAGGTAAGCTACCATCTAAAATAATCAAATCATAAAAATTATTATTACACAGCTCTAAAGTCTGCTTTCCACTATCAGCTGTTTCAACCTTATACCCCATTTCGCTTAAAAATATGTTATGTACACGACGAATAATTGCTTCATCTTCCACTAATAAAATTTTTTTTTTATTATCCATTTTTTCTCCTTTCGTTAACCAGAACATCAAACGTTGATCTGTTGTATAGTAGTCCATTTATGAACTGTTATGCAACAAGCTATTAAAAAATTAACTTAAGTTTTAGTAGATACTTTTTAAGATTAAATTTGATTTAAATTTTAATCGCTGGCATAATTTTTTATTCAAGAATTTTTATGAACACAATACTTCAAAGTATAAATTTTAAGGATAAACTATAAATTCTCTAGCTGGGAGGTTTTATCTGTTGCCTTTTGAAAAAAATTTGAATAATACGCTTGAGTATCTCATCAAGGAACGAGGGATAAATACGCATCAGCTACATAAGCATACAGGCATTCCTTTATCTACTTTAAGGCGATTACGCTTAAACAAAGAACATAACCCAACAATCGCTTCTTTACTCCCTATTGCTAAATATTTTAAGGTTACCGTAGATCAGTTGATTGGTAGCAATTCGCTAGAAATAAAAACTAGCTCATCAAACGAAATTACAATACCTATCGTATACTGGAAATATGCGTTACACTGCAAAAAAGATAGATATAAACAAGCTTTTTCTTTCTTGTTAATTAATGATACAAGTCTCAGTAAAGACAGCTATGCGTTGATAATAGAAGGGCATCAATGGAGTAATTTTTTAGCCGGTTCTTTACTCATTGTTGACCCTGATTTAGATCCAAATAATCGAGACTTCATAGTTGTGCATGACAAAGAACAGAATTTGCCACGGTTACACCAAGTATTAATTTTTCAAAATAAACGTTACCTGAAAGCCTCAGATTATAACACTGAGATAGTTTTGTTTACGGATAGATATAAAAATTTAGGTTTAGTGACACAAATTAGAATGAATTATAAAAATAATAGGCAGCATGTTAACTTCAAGGATAAAAAATCTTCATACTCCGCCAAAGAATATTAGTCATTATATTCTTGTCTTAGGAATGGTCAATATTACTATTAGTCTGGCTGCAGATGTTGTAGCATATAAGTTGGTTAATTTAGGTCCTGCACTTTTACCTGGCGCGCCCCTAATATTTCCTTTAACTTATGTTATTGGAGATATTGTTGCGGAAGTATACGGTTATAATACCGCTAAAAAAATTATATGGTTAACGCTCGTTTGTGAATTATTTTTTGCCATTGCGATTAAATTAATTATCCATCTTCCTTCGCCTATTTTTTGGCAGCAACAACATGCTTTTAATGAAGTTATTGACCCTATTTTACGGTTTGTGTTAGCCGGAATTTTAGCGGTTGTCAGTAGCAGTTTTATCAATATTTATATTGTTTCTAAATGGAAAATACTTATGAAAGGTAGACATTTTTGGTTACGGAGCTTAGGATCGTCAGCTATCGGTGGTTTTGTTCTGGTTTTAGTCACTATTCTTGTAGGCTTCGGTGGGAACGTACATTGGTCAAAATTAAGCCATATGATTTTATCTGTGTACTCTATTGAGGTTTTATACTCGCTACTTGGTGTGTGGCCTGCATCTATTGTAACGGGCTTTTTAAAACTAGAAGAACGGCTTGATGTTTATGATGTTGAAACCAATTTTAACCCATTCAAATAACTTTTAACTTTTATAGGAATATAAAAATGACGCTTTATGATCAACTTCCACCAGCAGGAAAAGAAGCTATAGAACACTCGCGAAATAATGAGATACCTCTCGATAACCACATAGAAGGAGGCTCTTTTAAAGAAATATTTCGAAACACAGATTACACTATTATCAAGTTTCATTTAAAACCAGGCCAAGTTTCTTGTTTACATCGATTAAAAAATACAGAGGAACAATGGCTATCTTTTGAGTCTTCCTTAACGATTGCCCAAATTGATGAAAATTACCAATATATCGAAGAAAAACTAACGAGTAGTAATAGCATAACGATAAAAAGCGGCAATCCTAGCAACTGGTTTGGTGCTTATACAGCGACAGAGTCTGCTACGGTTTATTGTATATGCCATCCCGTTTTTCATTTTGATAATTTTGAGCTATTGGAAGATACGAGCATCATAGAAAAAATTTGCTCAAGCAATCCTTCCTTTATAGATTTTATACATAAGCTTACCGTTAAAGATATAAAAAAAACTGTTTCAGGCACAGAAAATAAAGAAGAACACTTAGAATCTAGTTTTTTTAAAAAATCACCTTTACACCCTAAATCAGAAGTTCCAGAAACAACGACTTCTTTTACCAAAAATAATTAAAAGGGCTATTTTTAGGGGCAACAGTGAATTTAAAAACTATTGGAAACTATTTTAATTCGCTAAAGTCAAAATATAAATTTATACAAAAAACAAACTCTCGCTTGTTCCCGTTAAGAATTGTTGGTCAAGCGTTATATCCTAAAAATAAAGATGTTATTTATATAATGCAAATAGTTGGAAAAAATATAGTTTCTAAAGTGCATGCAGCCGAATTATTTAAGGATAAACAGTTATTAAATTCGCTGTCGCCTTATGACTTACTCTATATTTTAAATATATCAAATAAGCAAAATTTCAGTAAAAAAAATAATTTTTTGCTTTTCCCTTGTCCCGTCCATTATAGGATGGTTTCAAAAAGTTACGACCACATCACTCAACAAACTATTTTTACGGTTGAAATCATTCATTCGGACAAAACCATTCAAAAAAAATTGACCGCACTGGAGATAGTTAATAACCCATTAATTGTAGGGAAACTTAGTCCTCAAGAGACCTATGATCTAGGCTTTACCGTTGGATCTGAAACTATTCTGAAAGAGATACACAAACTAGTTCTGCTTAAAAATGATCCAATGTAGGGGGGGCTAAGAAAGGTATTTTACATAATTACGACATCACATAGCCAAATCTAACTTGAAACTTCTATTTTTGGCCTTATATTCTCTTTATAACGAATTTTTTTATCCCCCCTCTTTGGGAAATTAACAAGCTGCTGCCTAAGAGTGGCTAAGTTACTAATGCGTTGGAGTATCTATGACCGTTGCTGAAAAACAAACACTAGGCTTCCAAGCGGAAGTTAATCAACTGCTACACTTAATGATTCACTCTCTTTATAGTAATAAAGAAATTTTTATACGCGAGTTAATATCAAATGCTTCAGATGCCGCCGATAAGCTTCGTTTTAAAGCGTTAGAAAACTCTGCTCTTTATGAGGGAGATAGCGATCTTTTGCTAAAAATAGAAGTCGATAAAGCAAAGCGTCTTCTTATTTTAAGCGATAACGGCATAGGAATGAGCAGAGAAGAAGTCATTGATAACCTAGGGACCATTGCAAAATCAGGCACTAAAGAATTTCTAGCCTCTTTAACAGGCGAAAAAGCAAAAGATTCGCAATTGATCGGCCAGTTTGGAGTTGGATTTTATTCAGCTTTCATTGTCGCAGAAAAAATCACGGTTAATACACGTGCCGCGGGCCTCTCTGCTGATGAGGCAGTTCGATGGGAATCAACAGGTAATGGTCAATATACCATTGAAAAAATAAATAAAACAACGCGTGGAACTGAAATTATTCTACATCTAAAAGAAGGTGAAGAAGAATTTTTAGAAAGCTGGCAATTACGTAACACTATACTTAAATATTCTGATCATATTACTTTACCTATTAATATGAAGAAAGAATTAACTGTATCAGAATCTGATAAGAAAAAAGATGATAAGCCAGAGCAAAAAGAGATTTGGGAAAAAGTAAATAATGCGACTGCCTTATGGACACTTCCTAAAAATCAAATTACAGAGGAAGACTATAAAGCTTTCTATAAACATGTCGCGCATGACTTTCAAGACCCGCTTGTCTGGAGCCACAATAAAGTCGAAGGAAAGCAGGAATATACCACTTTACTCTATATACCTTCCCAAGCACCTTTTGATCTATGGAATCATGAAAAACCTCGTGGTTTAAAGCTTTATGTTAACCGTGTTTTTATTATGGATGACGCGGAACAATTCCTTCCCCGCTATTTACGATTTATAAAAGGTATTGTGGATAGTAATAATCTACCTTTAAATATTTCTCGTGAAATTCTACAGAACAATAAGTCTGTTGATAACATACGGTCTGCCGTAACGAAACGAATCTTAGAATTACTATCGAATCTTTCAAAAGAAAAGCCTGAACAGTATAAGCAGTTTTGGAATGCATTTGGAAATGTGCTGAAAGAAGGCTTAGCAGAAGACTTTAATAATCGCGAAGCCCTGTCTAAACTCCTACGTTTTTCAACAACAAATTGCGCGGAACAAACGATTAGTTTAGAAAACTATGTCCAACGTATGAAGCCAAACCAGGAGAAAGTCTATTATATTACAGCAGAGAATTATTTTGCAGCTAATAATAGTCCGCATTTAGAAATTTTTCGTGAAAAGGAAATTGAAGTCTTATTACTATATGATCGTATAGATGAATGGTTGGTAGCGCATTTAACTGAGTTTAATGGAAAATCCTTACAATCAGTTGCTAAAGATGCAGATATTAGTGGAATCGCCGATGAAAAAGGTAAAGAAACACAGAAAAAAAATGAAGATGAATTTAAATCTTTGTTAACACAAATGAAAGAGATACTCGGTGATAAAGTAAAAGAAATTCGTATTTCACAGCGTCTTACTAGCTCGCCTGCATGCATTATTAATGAGCAGAATGCGCTTAGCGCACCAATGCAGCGTATTTTACAAGCAACAGGTCAGTCTGTTCCCCTTAGTAAACCTATACTAGAACTAAATCCTGAACATCGATTAGTTCAGCGTCTCAAAGAGGAACAAGATGACACACGCCTTGCCGATTGGACACATTTACTTTTAGAGGAATCAATTCTGGCTGAAGGAGGGCATCTTGAGGATCCTGCTGCGTTTGTAAAAAGATTAAATAGTTTATTAAATTAACCCATAACGTCTTGAACTGTTCCCCGGTTATTGCCGGGGTGACATTTCTTACATCTTACAATAGACTTTCGCAAAAATAACAACTCCGGTAAAATACGCGCGTCTCTACATATAAAAATACTTATCGGGGAATTTTTTCCATGTTGCCTATTGTTCTATCTAAACACTTTCTTTTTCTTACCGGCATTATACTTATTTTAATCGCTTATTTTTTCCAAGAAAGTAGATGGATGAAAGTAAAAGGTTTTTTTTATAATTTCATAAATCTGCTAGGCGCAGGTTTACTGACTTACATTGCACTACAACCTTTTCAATTAGAATATTTTACGATTTCCATTCTGTGGATGTTAATTAGTGCAGCGCGCTTGTTTAAAAGCTTTAAGTAAAAACAATTATATGTCCTACTTGAAGTTGCGAATAGTAACTTCGAGTACTATCTTTTCGAGATAAAGCACTCCACACCTATCTCAGTGCTAAAGTGAGTTTTCAATCACTCATAATAGCTTGAAAGATAGGTCAGGGTGCAATGGGTATATTTACCAATTAAATAATGTGCCATCTAACTTTCGATTAATTGGCAAATAAGCCCGTTCATAAGGATATTTTTCTGCTAATTTTTCATCAAAGTCTACGCCTAAACCCGGCTTATCTCCCGTATAGAGGTAACCTTTGTTAAACGTATAGGCATGCGGAAAGACTTCATTGGTCTTGTCGGTATGACGCATATACTCTTGAACACCAAAATTATTGACTGAAATGTCAAAATGTAAAGCCGCTGCCATAGTAATAGGTGAAACATCGGTAGGCCCATGACAGCCCGTTTTGACATGATAGATTTCCGCCATCGCTGCAATTTTCTTTAAATGTGTCAATCCACCGCCATGGACTACAGACATACGTATATAGTCAATGAGTTGTTCAGTAAATAAAATATGCGTATCCCATAGGGTGTTAAATACTTCGCCTACCGCTAAAGGTGTCGTGGTATGCTGACGAATAATTCGAAAACCTTCTTGTAATTCCGCAGGAACAGTGTCCTCAAGCCAAAACAAATGATAAGGTTCTAATTCTTTTCCTAAACGAGCTGCTTCAATAGGAGTTAAACGATGATGGGAATCATGCAAAAAATGTGGATCATCTCCATAAGTTTCACGCAGCTTTTTAAATAGTTTTGGAACATAATTTAAATATTTTTCTGTTGACCATTCACATTCTTGGGGTAAGCCTTTGGTGGCCGGCTCATAATACATTTTATCTTTATCTGATGTGCCATAAGTATTAGCTAATCCAGGTATACCGGTTTGTGCACGAATAGCCAGATAACCCATGTCAATGTATTTTCCAACTTGGTCAATAGTATCCTCTATATCCTTGCCATTCGCATGTCCATATACCATGACACTTTTTCGACTTTTACCACCTAATAAATTGTACACAGGAGTATTTAAAACTTTCCCTTTAATATCCCATAGTGCCATATCAATCCCTGCAATGGCAGCCATGGTGACAGGACCTCGACGCCAATAGGCACCGCGATAAAAATATTGCCAAATATCTTCTATATTCGCAGGATCTTTTCCAATTAAACAGGGAATAAGATCTTCTAAATAAGCCCTTACAGCTAATTCGCGACCATTCAATGTGGCATCGCCTAAACCATAAACACCTTCATCGGTAATAATTTTTAATGTAACAAAATTTCTATCCGGACAAGTAACAAATACCTTAGCCTCTTGAATTTTCATGTTTACCTCAACGTAATAATTTTTATACGTAACAAAATATCCGATTTATTTAACTAATTACCAAATCATTTAAGCGATTACGCCCAATAATTGGATATTGCTCAACTTCATATACTGCACCAGTAACAGGTGCGGACTGATCAGATAACCAAAATGTAACATGCTCAGCTACATTTTCAGGTAATAACAATCGACCACTCGGCGCATATACTTTAGGTATTTTTTCTTGCCAATTATCTGGTAAGCCTTCACTCTGCTTTAAGGCAATCTCATTATCAGTTGGTGTCCAGCCGACGTTTAATTGATTAACACGAATATTATCAGGGCCTAAACTATCAGCCAAATTGCGCGTCATTGTCATGAGTGCACCTTTAGATGAAGAATAAATTAAAAGATCGGGTTGCCCACAATAAGCATTTATAGAGCCTATATTCAGAATAGCTCCACCGTTTCCTTGTTTTCGAAAAACCTTTACTACTTCTTTACACAAAAGTAATGGCGCATAAAAATTTATGCGCATAATCTCTTCACAAAGCGCTAAGCTTGCTGTATCAATGTTATTTCGAGGATAAATACCCGCATTGTTAACAAGTCCATCTAAACGGCCAAACTTCTCTATTGTTTCTTTTACCAAATCCGCATATGAATTCTCATCGGCTAAATCAGCAATCAAATAGTCAGCTGAGGCGCCTAATTCTGTAACTAGTACCTTAGCACGATCTTCTTTACGACCGTGGATCATCACCTTAGCACCTTGAGCAATACAACGACGTGCTGTCGCAGTTCCAATACCATTCGTAGAACCGGTAATCAAAATAACTTTGTCTTTTAACATTAAATATCCCTTTGTAATTTATTTTAAAGAAGAAAAAAAAGAGTTATGCTTTTTGTTTGAAGACTTATTTATAGGAACACCGAGTTCGCAACTAGGCAGTCCTAAACGTAGATTTTGTTCGATATGCTCTAAAGAGCAACCCCTTGTTTCTGGGACAATAAAGTAAACAAACAACCAACCTAATATACATAGAAAAGCATAGAGCCAAAATGTATGGCTTGGACCCATCAGTTGTATAAGTGTTAAAAAAGTTAATGAGACGAGCATATTAAATCCCCAACTCGCGGAGATCGCTAAACTAGCGCCGACTCCACGGATATTTAAAGGGAAAATTTCAGAAATAATAAGCCACATAATAGGGCCTAAACTCATTGCAAAGCTTGCAATATAAATAACCATACTACCTACCGCTATCCAGCGTAATGCAGCAAATCCGGGGTAATAAAAAGCAATCCCCATAATTGCTAAACTGATAAACATCCCAGTAAGGCCTAAAAGCAATAAAGGACGACGTCCCCATCTATCAATTAAAGGCAGCGAAATAATAGTAAATAATACATTGATAATACCTATTCCTAGCGTAGCAAGAATGGCGCCTCCTGCTTGCTGAAACCCTGCAAGTTGTAAAATAGTTGGGGCGTAGTAAATAATAGTATTAATTCCAGTCACTTGTTGGAAAAAACTTAATCCTAAACTAATAAACAAGATAGGGCGTACCCATTTTGCTAGTAATAAACGATGCGTTCCTTTTTCCATTTGTACTGTCTGTTGAATTTCATCAAACTCCCTATTAATATTTTCATCCCCACGAATACGCTGTAAAATCGCACGTGCCTTATGTTCCCATCCTTTTAGTAACATCCATCGCGGACTTTCTGGCAAAAATATTGTACCTAACAATAGAATTGCAGCCGGGACAACACCCAAACCAAGCATCCAAGGCCATCGGCCTCGTGCTGAAAAATAATAATTAACTAAATAAGAAAAAACGATTCCTATGGTTATCGCTAGTTGATTCAAAGAAACCAGCATTCCACGAATACGTTGTGGTGCTATCTCTGCAAGATAGAGAGGAGCCGTAAAAGAACCGACACCAATAGCAATACCTAATATAATACGGCCAAATATCAACCAGTCTAGGTTCGGTGCAAAGGTAGTCGCAAGTGAACCAGTAATAAAAGTAAGTGCTGTAAATACAAGAACTTTACGACGCCCAAACCGATCGGTAAGCCTACCACTTAATCCTGAACCGACTAAAGCACCCAATAAAACTGCACTAACTACCATTTCAATTTGGAAAGCGGATAACGCAAAATCTTTTTTAATAAACAAAATAGCGCCAGAGATTATTCCCGTATCATAACCAAATAATAACCCCGCTAACGCCGCAAACACCGAAATTGCATAAACCATCCAATTTGAATTTGATAGTTTAATCATGAATATATTCTCTTTTAGATAACATAGGCTGATCACTTTACCTCGATCCATTCTAAAAGCAAATAAAAAGACCTAAAAATAACCAGTAAATTATCCACCACACAAGCTATTTATTCATGTTTATTTGCATATTTCTAGATAGGCCGGCACCGCGATCAGGGGAACAGTCGCCAGCTATTAACAGATTTTTTATCCTAAATAAGCAGGTTCCACCAAGCCTTTAACGTCCGTCTCCAATGCAAAAAGCATACCTGATTGCGGGGCATCTACTAAAGCAGAAACCGATAAGCGCACAGAAGCAGAGGTCACATACAACGTTTTTAATTCGGTCCCACCAAAACAACAACTCGTTGGTCTAGAAACTGGCATAGGAATGATGCTATCAATTTCTCCTGTAGGTGTATAACGTGTAATTTGCCAACCATCCCAATGACAACTCCAAACATAATCTTCGCTATCTACGGTAAGACCATCGGGAAAGCCAGCCTCTTCAGAAACTTGCGCAAAAATCTTAAATTCCCTTCCCAAACGACCTTCAATAGGATCAAATTCATACTGATAAATCTGACGCTCAGGAGAATCACAGATATACATCCGAGTGTTGTCTACATTCCATGCTATACCATTACTTACTGTAAAACCGTTAAGCATTTCTGTTGCTTTCCCTGCTGTATCTAGACGATAGAGTGAGCCAATGGGATTTTTCTCAGCAATATCTTTTGTTCCCGCCCAAAAACGTCCTTGCCTATCACATTTTCCATCATTAAACATAACTTGATGATCTTTCTGTAAAGGCAGTGCAATCGTTTGTACCATCCCTGTTTCCGTATCAATAGAAACAAAACGATCGCTCAGCGCCGCTATCAACCCTCCTTTAGCACGCCAACCGATAGACCCAATTTGGCTAGGCATTCTAAATTTCTTAACATTTTTAGTAATGGGGTCCAGACGATTTAAAGTCGCCGCTACAATATCTACCCAATAAAGGCAGTTTTCTACGGGATGCCAAAGAGGTCCTTCACCTAGTAACATTATTTCATCGTACACAACATCAGGTTTTTGCATAAATTCACCAAATTAATCGATAGATGGTTTCATGATGGTACAATTCTCCTGGCAATAAAAAAGGCGAAGGAAATTGAGGATAATGTACAGCGCCTGGGAGATTTTGTGTTTCCATACAAAATGCTCCAAATCGCTGAGTAGTAAGTCCTCCACTAATAGGATAACTTTTAAGACTATTACCCGTATAAAACTGTAACCCGGGCTCTGTTGTATACACTTCTAAAGTACGGCCAGTTACAGGCTCCTTAATAACCGCCACTAAACGAGAAAGATCTATAGCTGTCGGCAATGCATAACAAATATCATAACCGCCAATGGACGTATCATTGATACGCTCGCCTAAATGATGGGGCTGGCGAAAATCAAAAGGGGTGCCGTCCACTTCTACTATTTGGCCTGTTGGAAGCAAATCTTGATCAGTGACCACATATTGATCCGCAAAAACCTGTAATACATGGTCTAATATAGTACCGTGTCCTGCGCCAGCTAAATTCCAATAAGCATGATTTGTTAAATCCACGGGCGTTACGCGATCCGTTTCTGCTTCGAAAATAACTTTTAACTCATTCGCAGAAGTTAAGCTATAAATCGTTTTTACTTTAAGCGTCCCTGGATAACCTTGTTCTCCATCTGAACTAATGTATGAAAGTTCTACGTTAGCTCTATCACTTTGAATCGAAACTTCAGATTGCCAAATAACTTTATCAAAGCCTTTTTCACCACCGTGTAAGTGATGTGAATATCCTTTATTCTTACTTAAATAAAAATCTTGTCCTTTATAATTATAAGATGCCGTCGCAATACGATTAGCAACTCGGCCTATGGTCGCACCAAAATAAAAATCGTGATCTAAATATTCGTTGAGGTGATCAAATCCTAAAGTCAATTCATGTACAGTGCCGCCTAAACCCGGCACCTTTACGGAAGTTAAAGTAGCACCATAGTTGATAATACTAATAGACATACCGCTGAGATTATTACGAAGTGTGTACTGCGTAACCGTTTGGCCATCGGGTAATTCACCAAATTCAGATGGCTGACAAGACATTTCGGGCATAATATCCTCAAGATAATTGTGGCATTTTTGTTAATGGAATAATCGCGCCGGGATAAGTAATAACGCTAGCTGCTAATCGATGACCCCATTGCGCTGCTTTTATAGAATCAATATCTTTTAAACGTGCTGCCAAATAAGCCGCATTAAATGAATCCCCAGCACCTGTCGTATCCACTACAGTTTCAATTACACAAGCAGGGATACTTTCTTGCTTGCCAATAGTAACAACTAAAGCAGGTTCAGCACCACACTTCACAATCACTTCTGTTATTCCATTTTTTAATAAGCGCTTCGCACAATCTTTTGGTGTAGGATCATTAAATAAAATTTGTTCGTCCACAAAAGTAGGAAATGCAATGTCTACATAGCTTAATGTTCGTTCAATAGCCATTTTCGCCGATTCAGCATCTAGCCAAAGAGAGGCACGATAATTTGTATCAAAAATTATCTTTATACCTTTTTGTTTGGCTCTGTCTAATAACTTCCATAACCGTTCTCGACTTTTTGCATTAAGAATAGCTAAAGTAATCCCTGATAAATACAAATAGTTCATTTCTAATAAAGGCTTCTCTAAATTATTTGTTGTATCACCTTTGAAAAGTTCACGAGCAGCAGAATTTTGCCGATAAAAATAAAACGTTCTTTCTCCAGTCTTATCAGTACGAATCAAATATAACCCCGGTAATTTATTTTCTAGACGATAAACTAAATCCGTATTTATCCCTTCCTGCTGCCAGTTTTTTAGCATACTATCGCTATAAAGATCACAGCCTAAGACAGTCACATAATGAATATCAAAAGATTCTTTAGGAAGTAATCGCCGTAAGTAAATAGTAAAGTTTAGGGTATCGCCGGCAAAGGATAAACCCAAAGAAGTATCGCTTTTATGGGATAGCTCTAGCATTGCTTCACCAATTACAGCAATTTGCTTCATTTTATTCTCCGAAATAGGCTTTGTTTAATCGCCAAAACAATATTTAAAATTTGCTTAGAAAAAAGGGAAGAAGTATTATCGAAGATAATTTTACAGGATAGACTGAATGTGTTGACAATCATCGATATTCTAAACAAAAGTCGCATTATACCGGTTATTGTAATCGATAAGGTAGAACATGCAATTCCTTTAGCAGAGACCTTGCTTAATGCAAATTTTCCTGTATTAGAAATTACGTTACGCACAGCTTGCGCCTTAGGGGCCATCCAAAAAATAGCCACTGGCGTTCCAAACGCTATTGTAGGAGCTGGAACTATTATTAATCGAGAACAATTAGCCCAAACTAAAACTGCGGGAGCAAAATTTGCGGTTAGCCCCGGCCTCAGCAAACAACTCGTTTCTGAAGCAAAAAAACAGAACCTACCCTATCTGCCCGGTATTGCAACTGTTTCTGAAGCGCTATCCGCCTATGAGTTAGGCTTAACACATGTTAAGTTTTTTCCAGCCGAAAGTATGGGTGGAATTAAAACAATCGCTGCTATTTCAGAGGTATTACCTACATTGCGATTTTGTCCTACCGGAGGAGTTAATTTTATAAATCTTACCAATTATCTCAAGCTACCTTCTGTTCCTTGTGTTGGGGGAACATGGATAGCGCCTCGTTCACTTATTCAAACAAGCTCCTTCAAAGAAATTACCTTAAGCGCTAATGAAACTCAAAAAATTTTAAACACAACACGTCCCCATAACTAGTATCTCCCAAATTCTAGTAACCCCTGAATAAAATCTACTAGACTTTATTTGTATTTATCTTTCATACTCCCCTTAGGCAATCGTCACCCTCTGAAGTTGTTTGAACATCAACTGATTGGCCTTAAGAAGTAGTTTATGTTTAATGGCAAAGTGGTTCATGGAAGTCTTAATTTTAAGTAATTCCAACTTACAAAATGCAATAATAGAAGCAAAAATATGGTTGCACTGAGTTCGTATAGTCTGGGTAGGTGATTTAGATAAACTTGCATTTAGCTTAATAAATTTATGAAACGCTTCAATTTTCCAGCCTTTTTGGTAAAGTTTGTGAGGCGGTCAGCGTCAATGGACACATCGTTCGTGACAAGATAAAGCGTTGCTGTTCGTCCGTTTTCGTTTGCGAAGACTTTTATTTGAGTAGTTTAATCGGAAAAGTAATATGTTTAAGATAGACGGTGTAGTAATCACTGTCTATCCACGCGAGTGATGCGAATAATGCCAGCAATTTACTGCATTTTCATCGGTATAAGTTTTTTATGAGATCGTGTCATTGAGTATTAATACACCGTCTTGGGATTCTTCATGACAACGTAGGCGTTGTTTTATGTAGCCCCATACATTTCTTAGCACTATAAGCTTCCATACGTAAAAATCGGTTTACTTAGTCATGACTCACTTCTCCTTCAAATAGGTTGATTGTTTAACAAAATTATTACCTTTTGTACCTCTATTTTTCAACACGCCCCTAAGGATTTTTTGCCGTCGTTTTTTACCAAAACCGGGTACTTCCGCTAGTCGATCAGGCGTATGCTCCATAATATCAATGACAGAAATTCCCAATACCTTAACCAGTTGTTTTGAAAAATAAGGGCCTATCCCTTTCACTAAGCCAGAACCTAAGTATTTTTCTATGCCTCCAGGCTAAAAGAGGAAATAATTCTTAGGTATTTAGCATTAAATTGGGCGTGTTGAACAATAGAGTCCCAGGAGGTTATAGTTTTGTTAAAGTATAA
>X84_Common_Chiffchaff__coassemble_20_pt1 | contig 30380 bp, 26 predicted proteins | sample X84_Common_Chiffchaff__metabat2_high_PE_001 | metagenome-assembled genome bin X84_Common_Chiffchaff | reverse complement strand
GCTCAAAAATAAAAGCCAAATTGAGCACTCTCGACACCGTAGTGTTGGCGGATTTATGCTCAATCTTTGAGCCGCGCTCTCCGCTTATGCGTTGCAAACTAAAAAGCCTTCTCTTAGACAATACTAACGTTAGTTAAGGTTATCTACGTCTAATTTTTAAAAACACCTATGGATAGGTAACTTTTCGAAAGCGTTATAAAGTTAATTGGGATGAGTAATAATGGAAATTACTGTAGAGCAAAACCAATATTTAGATAATTTTATCAATGAATTAAATCAAGCTCAGGTTTTTTTTAGTAAATTAAATTTATGTGAAGAATGTTTGTATTGAGAGTATGTTTATGAAATAAATAATGCGACTAGAGTTTTGTCAAATAGAAAAATTTTTTTTGAAAAAATAAAAAAATATATAAACTTTTAAAAAAAAAGAATTTTTGGTTGGGGTTTCCGTTGCATATGAAGAATTAATACAGTCGATTAATGTTTTACAAAATTACTACGACGTTAAAATAAAAAAACTCTATGATATTTATTTAATGCTTGAAAAAATAGGGTTAGACATTAATCTGGAGGCGTTACCTATTAGTTTAAAAGAACTAAGGGTTAACTTAGATAAGTTTATTACTTTCAATTATTTTATAAAGGAGCTTCGGTATCGTGCCGAACTTAAATCTGAATATGTTCCCTTTACAAAAAACACAGCTTGTAGAAGCGAGTGCCGGTGCGGAAATTCTTGAGATTGAATTAATTCAAGCAAAAAAACCGAAAAAAGCTTATATTGAAGTTATTTTTTAACCGTTTTTATGAGTGTATTAGAGGTTTAACCGTTAAAGTTACTGAAACGACTAGGGTTTTAATTAAAATAGCTAATAAATGTATTATCTACAAAAAAATTTTTTAATTAACAAAAAATAGATCGATACAAACAACTATTTCAGGAGAAATACAGCCAGTTGCGGTAGTAACTGTGGAAAGTGACAGAGAAACAATACAGAAAGAAACAGAATTTTTAGGGGCATCTTATAATTTTTTTAGGCAATCTACTTTATGCTTCAAGCCTAGTTGTGTTTAAGTTGCTACAGAGGAAAATAAAATAGATAAAAATAAATGAGATTTACAATATTAATAAAATTGTTGTAAAATTTTTTACGGAAAAATATTAAAAATAAAAAAAAGAGAGATTTTTATGGCTAAGTTTACCTTTAGAAATCGTAAAAAAATGTATAATAACCTTCTTTTCCAGCTGTCAGGGGAGAAAAATAGGATTGCTAAGGTAAAGATTATAGGCGATAGTTTAAGTGATAGGGGGATAAAATATAAAAAGAAAATATTAGGATGCATTCCTTTTCATCTTTTTCTAGATAAGTCGCCGCATGGGCAATTTACCAATGGCTTTGTATGGTCTTATTCATTTATTAATGAACTAGAGGCTAAAAGAAAAGCAAAAAGTAAAGGATTAAATAATGAAAAACTATTGCCTATCGATAAACCTTTTGTTTTTTTTAAAAATAAAGCAGAAGGGGGGGCAACTTCTTATAATTATAGTGGATTTTTTAATTTTTTTAAATATATTAAAGGTTTTTTGATGAGCTTTTTTTTAGGAAATATACAAGATCAAGCTAAACAGTTACAAGCCGAGGATGGATTTAGTGCTGACGATTTAACGATAATTTTTGCTGGAGCTAACGATCTTATAACCGTTGCTTACCCTAATCAAGGTGGTGCAAAAAGGGCAGTACAAGGAATTATCGATGCGCTGAACATTGTAACTAACTCAAAAAAAACAGAGAAAACTAGGAATGTTGGCTGTAAAAATATTCTGTTGTTTAAATTACCAGATATTAGCAAAACACCTAAATTTTTAAAGCGATCAGAAAAACAAAGGAGAGAGCTTAGCAAAGCTTGTGAATTTTTTAATCGAGAGATTAAACTTTTAAAGGAGAGTTATCACTATGTAGACTTTAGTTTTTGTGATATTTATCGAGTTTTAGATAAAGCAGATATAAGGCTCGATGAAGTAAAAAATAATGCCATTGTTATTACCGGTACAGGACCTACTCGAGAAATTTATTTTATAGAGAACAAAAATTATCTTGTTAAAGCTGGAACAGCGTTGACCGTTAAGAAAAAATTATCAAAATGTCAGCAAAAAATGCTAGATAAGCAAGTGGGTAGAATGAAAAGGTCCTCAGAAAATAATGATGAACTCGAGAAGCTAGTTCAGGAACTGACAACAAAGGCAAAATTAAATGCAGATATAAAAATATTTGATGCAGCGGCTTTCTTTGATGAAGTCTATGAAAACCCTGAGGCTAACGATTTTACCAACGGCTGTGCTATTTATTATTACTGTGGCAAAGAAGAAGTAAATTTAGAAAGTTTTAATGAAAATGCGGTTATATTGATGCCAACAGAGAGAGATGATCAATATCAACTTTGTCTTTTTAAAGATAAGAAAATAATTATAAATAAGGGATTAAAATTAAGGTTAACAGAAGATGAAAAAAAGGAGCTAGATAGAAAATTAAATAGTCAACAACAAGCTGAAAATAAAAATAAACCAATTAAGTTAGTTGGTGGTGAAGATAACCATTATGCTTGGGCTACTGCCATTATCCAGCGTTCTATAACAAGTTATGAAAAAGTATTTGGAGAAAAAATAAAATTAGCGAATATTTTTATTCCTATATTGCAGGCGATAAAAGAAAAGCTTCCAGGCAAGGAGCAACCTTCATGGGATGGTTTACATCCTAGCGCCATTTTACATTTTCTTTTAGAGTTAGGTATGGAGCAGTTTTTTGAAAACAACTATGAAATAGGCCTTCCTAGAAAGTACTTCGATGATATGGCCATTGAAGCTAGGAAAGCGACACAAGCTAAATTTGAGCTAGGACAGTCAGCTAAGTTCTATGAAGCGCCTGAATTTCATGAGATACTAACTCGAAATAGATTTAATGGTTAGCTGATTAATGCTGACTTTCGTTAGTTAATAATAGTTTAATTCATTACTTAAGTTTTTTTTGACGAAATGTGTCTAGCTGATTAGACTAGCTGTTCTATGATTAAAAAAGAATTTATACTCATTTTGGAGGGAAGTCAGCAGATTGCCCCTTCGGTTAAACATTTCACCTTTCGTCGTGAGGATGGTGAAGCCTGTAGTTTTATTCCAGGCCAATTTATTACGTTGCATATCCCCGCATCAGAAAAAGTTTTGCGACGTAGTTATAGTATTGCTAATAGTACCCATGAAGCCAGTGTTAAAATAGAGTTTGCGGCTTCTTATGTTCCCGAAGGAACAGCGAGCGATCTTCTATTCACGATGCAATTGGGTGATAAAGTAACGGCAACGGGCCCTTTTGGCCGTTTGACTTTACGAAATGAACGGCCGGGTCGTTATATTTTTGTAGCGACTGGAACGGGTGTCACGCCCTATCGAACTATGTTATCAGAACTTGTACATCGATTTAAACAGAATCCTTATTTTAAAGTTATTTTATTATTTGGTGTACGAGGACCAAATGATTTACTTTATCGTGATGAGTTTGTGTCATTTGCAGAAAAAAATCCTTGGTTTGAATTTCGTGCATACTATAGTCGTGTCCAGCCAGAAACACGCTTATTTTATGAAAATGAAGGTTATGTTTTAGCTGCTTTTAGTGTGATTGATCCTGATTCTAAGCAGGATATCGTTTATCTCTGCGGTAACCCTAATATGGTAGATGATGTTTTTTCCCTTTTAACAAATAGCTATGGTTTCCCATCTGAGATTATTCGACGTGAAAAATATATTTCGTCGAATTAAAAAGTTAAAAGGGTATGTTGTCCTGAATCATCCTCGCTAAATGACGACACACCCTAAATGATGTTTTAAAAATCGCTTTCATTTTTAATCTGATCTAAGACTGATATCATTTCCATTGCTGTATCGATAGCTTCAGCCCCTTTCCCTGTACGCGCTAAAGCTTGTGCTTCCGTTTCGGTAGTTAATACGCCAAATATGACAGGGATACTTTCTTCTAATGCGATTTTTTGGCAGGCATAACTCACTTGTTGGCAGACATAATCATAGTGATTTGTTTCACCACGAATGACAGCGCCTAAACAAACAATGGCTAGGTAGTTGGCTTCTGAAATAGCCAGTTGTTGAGCAGCAAGGCCAATTTCTATAGCACCTGGTACTTTAACAATGGTAATGCGTTCTTTTGAAAAATTAAGTATTTGCAAGCGTTCTAGAGCGCTAGTTAATAAAGCTTTGGTAACTTCATTATTAAAACAACTGACAACAATAGCTAAATTGAACTCGTCTTCGTGTTGAGGAAAATAAAAGGGTTTTGCAGTAATTTCTTTGATTTTTTTCATAAATAATTTTCCTTTTTATAGATTGAGAAGATGACCTAATTTGGTTTGTTTTGTTTTTAAGTAGGTATGATTCGTTTTATTGGGTTTAGCAATTAATGGAATGCGTTCTACTATTTCAATACCTTGTTGTTCTAAATCTGCTATTTTTTGCGGATTATTGGTTAGTAGTTTTATTTTTAATAAATTAAGATGACGAAGCATTTGCGCACCTATCCAATAATCGCGTTCATCACTACCAAAACCTAATTTTTGGTTGGCTTCTACCGTATCAAATCCCTGATCTTGCAGCGCATACGCTTTAAGCTTATTCAATAGACCAATACCACGACCTTCTTGACGTAAATAAAGCAACGTTCCACCTTGCTGACTAATCTGGTGTAGTGATTCGTGTAATTGCCAGCCACAATCGCAGCGTGCTGAACCAAAAAGATCGCCTGTAAAGCATTCGGAATGGACGCGCACCAAACTAGGTTGATCACTTAGCCTTGGATTGTCTTTGATAATAGCTAAGTGATGATGTTGATCAAGGCAGCTTTCAAATAGTTTTATAATTAAATCGCCATAGTCTTCGGTAGGTAAGTTAATGGAGGCAATTTCTTTGACGAGCGACTCTGTTTGTAGTCGATAGCGAATTAATTCGCGGGTTGATAATAAGGTCAGTTGATGCTTTTGAGCGAATTTTTCTAAGTCAGGGAAACGAGCCATGCTGCCATCGGTATTCATGATTTCGCAAATAACTGCGGCGGGTTTTAAACCAGCTAGCCGCATTAGATCGGTACTACCTTCGGTTTGCCCCATCCGTTCTAGAACCCCTCCCTGTCGTGCGCGCAGAGGGAAAATATGGCCTGGGGTGACAATGTCGTCTGGAGTGCTTTGCGAGTCGATTGCTACTTTAATTGTATGCGCTCTATCAGCGGCGGAAATCCCTGTAGTAACGCCTTTGGCGGCTTCAATGGATACTGTAAAAGCGGTGTTGAAGGGGTTAGTCGAGTGTTCTACCATCATAGGGAGCTGCAAACGCTGAATATCTTTTTCTAACAAAGCAAGGCAAATTAAGCCGCGGGCGTGTTGTGCCATGAAATTAATCGCTTCAGGAGTCACTTTATCGGCAGCGAGTACTAAATCACCCTCATTTTCACGGCTTTCATCGTCAAATAGGACGATCATCTTGCCTTGACGCAAGTCTTCTAAAGCACGATGTATAGTAGGGAAGGAAGGAGTATTCATGGTTAAGCTTTTTTATTAGTACGACATATAGTAAAACACAGCTAATTATAACGCTTTTTCATACCAATTGAACTCAAAATAAATATCTGAACCTAAAAGAACATGAGGGGATGATTTTGCTTCGGATAGTATCTTGGGATCGGTAAAGGCAGTTTGAGCCTCGTGACCTAGCCAGCGAGGGGCTACATAAATAAAAGCACGTTGTAATAGCTGATTTTTTGCAAAGGATTCGAAACAATGCCCGCCGGCTTCTATCCACAAGTCTTGATAGCCGTCTTTTCCTATTTGTTTAAGTATTTCCAGTAAATTAAGGCCGTGTTTATCTGCCGTTACAGGGACAAGACGCAGATTTTTTTGATTATATTTTTTATTTTCTTTTATATTTAAATTAGCCTTGTAAAAAAGTGTAACGCTTTTTGCTGTATTGAAAACAGTGGCGGATGTAGGCGTATCTAATTCACTATCTAAAATATAAATGGGTTTGGCGATAACTGTATTTTTGATTCGTACATTTAATAAAGGGTTATCATTACAAATTGTTTTTGCAGTTGTTAAGATGGCATCAGCACGTTTACGTTGCTGATGTGTGAATTGTTTTGTAGCTTCATCGGTCAGTTGGATACGTTGTCCATGCGGCCCGGTAATTTTTCCATCTAAACTTAATGCTAATTTTGCCGTGACAAAAGGCCTTTTATGTTGCCACCAAAATTGATAACTTGTATAAAAATCATCAATTTCTGTGAGAGGTTGGTGAATACAAATAATACCCGCTTGCTGTAACCGTGTATCACTTTGATCGTTAACGGCAGGATTGGGGTCTCGAAAGCCATAAATAACTTTAGCAATACCTTTTTCAATAATTAGCGACGTACATGGCGCTGTTTTTTTTTCGGTATGACAACAGGGTTGTAGCGTAACGTACAGCGTCGCGTCCTTTGCAAGTCGGGTGTCAATTTTATTTAGCGCGTCGGCTTCTGCGTGAGGACAACCACTGGCCCAATGGTAACCAGTGGCTATAACTTTTTCACCTTTTACTAAAACGGCACCAACACAGGGGTTAGGTGCGCAAAAGCCACGGCGTAATTCTGCAAGTACCAATGCTTGTTTGAGATAATCTGTTGCTAATTTATTCACGCAGATAAGGCGTAGATTAATTTTTCATGGAGTGATTCAAATCCACTATTACTCATAATGACAATATGATCATTCATTTTCGCTTCTTTTGCCAAATCTTTGATAAGTGTAGATATTGAATCACAAATTTTTATAGAAACAGCATTAGGTTTATTACATTCTTCAATATTCCAGTCTTGTTTAGGTCGTAATAACCATACTTTATCAGCATCTTTTAACGAGGGTCCTAAGGTTTTACTGTGTATGCCAGAACGCATTGTGTGCGTGCTGCATTGTAAAACCACTAAAATCCGTTCCTTATCAACGCGCTGACGTAAACCCGCCAGTGTAGATGCAATAGCCGTGGGGTGATGAGCGAAATCATCGTATATCATTATGCCATTAATTTTTTTATAGATTTCTAAGCGACGTTTAATACCTTGGAATTTGTTTAATGCAGTAATGGCTTTGTTAGGCTCAATGCCAATATGATTTGCAGCAACAATAGCAGCTAATGCATTGGAAGCATTGTGTTGGCCCAATAATTCCCAGCTGACTTCGCCTTCTATTCTATCTTTGAAAGACACAGTAAATTGACTGGCATCAAGTTTTATAAGTTTTGTTTGCCAGTGAGAGCCAGTGCCTGTGTATTCAACAGGCGTCCAACAACCATGTGATAGGACGGCTTGTAAATTTTTATCTTCTTTGGGGCAAATAATTAGACCTTCACTGGGTACAGTACGAAGCAGATAAGCGAATTGTAATTTGATTGCACTTAAATCGGGGAAAATATCGACATGATCAAACTCCAGATTATTCAATATTAATGTACGTGGATGATAATGAATAAATTTAGGTCTTTTATCGAAAAACGCGGTATCGTATTCATCCGCTTCAAGGATAAAATATTTATTTCCTAATCGTGCCGAGGTTGTAAAATTTTTTGCAACTCCACCTATTAAAAAGCCCGGGTTTAATCCAGCATATTCTAATATCCAACTTAATAAACTGGTAACGGTTGTTTTGCCGTGTGTACCCGCTATGGCTAAAACATGGCGATCGTTTAAAACGTTTTCTGCTAACCATTGTGGCCCAGAAGTATAAGGTATTTCTTCATTGAGGACATATTCTACACAAGGATTTCCCCTTTTCATGGTATTTCCCATGATAATCAAGTCGGGACGATGAGAAAACTGATCGAGATTATCGTAGCCTTCAAAAATGGAAATGTCTTGTTCTTGCAAATGAATACTCATCGGCGGATAGGCATTAGCATCGGAACCAGTCACTGTAAATCCTTTTTCTTTTGCTAATAAAGCAATGCCTGCCATGAATGTACCGCAGATCCCTAAAATATGAAGTCGCATGTTAGCCTAGAAAAAGATTAAAGGTTTTAGGTATATACCGTTCGTACTTGAAGATGCAAACTTCTTAAGTTAAGAGCGGTACTCCGATCACATAGCGTTCCCAAGCAAAGCTTGTGTACCGCTATTCAAGGGTAGAAATCGCGATTCTCCCCTTGAAAATCCTCATCGCGAGAGGAAGCACTTGGAATTACTGCTCGCAATTCCAAGTACAAATATATTAGACTTCTTAAAAAATCAAGTTTTTTGTAAAAGATCAATTCCTTTTAGTTAACTGGAGAACGAGCGAGATGTCAAAAAAAAATGCGTTTTATGCACAATCTGGTGGGGTTACGGCGGTTATCAATGCAACCGCTTGCGGTCTTATTGAAACAGCTCGTCAGCATAAAAATAAAATTGGCAAAGTCTACGCGGGTTGTAATGGAATAATAGGCGCTTTAACGGAAGATTTGATTGATACCAGTAAAGAAACTAGAAAAGCGATTGCGGGATTGCGTTATACAGCCGGAGGGGCATTTGGCTCCTGTCGCTATAAACTAAAAAGCTTAGAGGAAAATCGTGCAGAGTATGAACGTTTAATCGAGGTTTTTAAAGCACATAATATCGGCTACTTTTTTTATAATGGCGGTGGGGATTCGCAAGATACGGCTTATAAGATTTCTTTACTGAGTAAGGAGCTAGCTTACCCCTTGATCTGTATTGGTATTCCTAAAACTGTCGATAATGATCTACCATTTACCGACAACTCACCGGGTTTTGGTTCTGTCGCGAAATATATTGCTATTTCAACCCGTGAAGCAGGGTTGGATGTAGCATCAATGCATGCTACTTCCACGAAGGTTTTTATTATGGAAGTGATGGGGCGTCATACTGGATGGATTGCCGCTGCCAGTGGATTAGCTTCAGAAAATAAAGCAGCGCCGCCACATATTATTTTATTTCCAGAAATCGCTTTTGAAGAAACTAAATTTTTAGCACGTGTTGCTAAAGTAGTTAAAAAATATGGTTATTGCGTTATTGTGCTTGCAGAAGGAGTACGTAATTCAAAAAATGAATTTTTAGTGGATTCAAAAAGTACGGATGCTTTTGGCCATAAACAGCTCGGTGGTGCAGCACCTACTATCGCCGAATTAATAAAGTCTAAATTAGGATTTAAATATCATTGGGCGCTGCCTGATTATTTACAGCGTTCAGCACGACATATCGCATCCAAAGTCGATGTAGAGCAAGCCTATGCTTTGGGAAAAGCCGCTGTTGAATTTGCTATTAACGGTAAAACTGGCGTGATGCCTATTATTGTACGAAAACCCGGCAAGCGCTATCAATGGACTATCGGAGAAGCTAGGCTAGTGGATGTTGCTAATCAAGAAAAAAAACTACCTCGATCCTTTATTACGACAGATGGTTTTCATATCACGCAACGTTGCCGATATTATCTATTACCATTAATTCAAGGAGAGGATTATCCTTTTTATAAAAAAGGATTGCCTCAATATGTTCAACTTAAACAATGTAAAGTAGTTAAAAAACTTAAGAAAAAATTATTTAGGCCGAAATAGTATTTTATTTTCCTATTAAAAAAGGTAATAGGCATTACCATATAAATTACTTTTCTTGACATTTATAGGAGGTCAAACTGAGTATAAGTTTACTTAGCGGGTCATAACAATAACATTTTTAATAAAGCTATGGCATGAATGTAAAAGAAACCAGGCGGAAGAATTTAAGGAAATTGGCACGTTTAGTGGGAGGGATTACAGAACTATCTGAGCGTTTAGATCGTTCTCAAAGCCAAATAAGCCATTTAATTGGGAATAACCCTATTAAAAATATTGGAGATAGGTTAGCCAGCCATATTGAGGAGGTATTTGGTAAACCTCGTGGTTGGTTAGATTATGAACATGAAGCGGAAGAAGAAGAAGGTTCATATCATCTCACTAAAAATAACCAGTCTTATTATCAAATACCGTTATTAAGCATGCAAGAGGCGAGGGAACGTTTTATTCAATTGTCTAAAGTGATTCCAAAAAACTATTTTCATCATGTCAGCGCACATATTCATCTAAGTTCTGATGCGTTTGCCATTCGAGCTGAAAATGATTGTATGGAGGCTTCTCAAGGCCCTAGTTTTCCTGAGAATAGTATCGTTGTTTTAGATACAAATTGCGTGCCGCGTAGTGGTGCATTTATTTTTGCGCGAGTAAAACAAGGCCCAGGACCTACCTTACTTTTTAGGCAGCTTATTGTTGATGGTAATCAACGATACCTAAAAGCCTTGAATAAACACTATCCTTTAACGGCAATGCAAGCAGATGATACCATATGCGGAGTGGTACGCTTTATGTTGATGGAGTTTAATAAATAGGCGGCCCCTGTACTTGGAAATCTCCACCACGTAAAGAAGGCACTTGAAGATACGAGTTCGCATTTGAATTTTCGACTGTGCGGTCACTAAAATCGCAATTTCGTGGTACTTGCTGAAAGCTTAATTGCTGTGAGTATATTTTTTTATAGTAATTGTTTTGCATTTCCCTTTTATAGCCAGGGCAGCAGCAAAATCTGGATGGAGGGTCAAATAAAAAGCAGAACAGGAAGAGTGCCACTTTTTTTCCATTAACGCTTGTTGCTTGTCATGTATCTTGTATTTAGAAAAGGGGTGGGTCTGTAAGTGGCGTCCAATTGCCTTTAGTAAGGCTTCATTTTTTACCCATGCATTGAAGAAAGAATTTAGTTTTTTATCGCCGCTTAATCTCATTAGTTTTTCATAATCACGGACAGAGAAAAAACGATACGCAATTTTATCAATATACTTTCTTTGTCTTTTATATTCTAGATCGATACCCAAGGGTGTATCCAATGTAAAAGCAAAAACTGCCATATTGTGTGAATGCGATAGGTTAAATTCTATGGGCAGGTTAATTGAAGGGTTAGTAAAGAAGGGTTTACCAAACTCAGTATAACAAAAATTAATTTTTTCTGGGGGCTGTTTTGTATAGTGAAATAATAGATCCCGTAATATTCCTCGGGTTAAAATAAAGTGCTGGCGATAAACCAACTTTAGTTTTTCCGCCCGAGCTTTCTCTTCAACGGAAAGCCAACTTTGAAAGAGCTTATATTGATTAATGCTATTATTTAGTTTTGCATGCCAGATATGGATGGCATTATCGAGAGTTGTTTGCATACCCTCCACAATAGGATGTTTGGCGGGGTTTCTGCTCAATTCACAATCCTTATGTATCGTGTGAAAACGAAGATTGTTTCATTTTCGCGGAGCCTTGCTGAAAACGCCATTGCTGTGAGTATATATGTATACCTTTTTTCTTCTAATAAGTTTCAAGAAATAGCTCCGATGGCGAGCCCAATTTACAGTGGAAAATTTAAGCTAAAAGAACAGCTTAAGCAAGTAGTTTTTACGAATTAAGAAACCTTACCGGTGATGCATAAACACATTTAATGGATAATGAATAACATCCTATCGTTCTGAATTACGATAACGGAATGGTCCATTAACACTAGTTGTGCTACACACTATAAACCCCTTTAGAGATAGTGCTGTTATCATTTTTAAGTCTATCTAAATTGAGATTCATGCCGGCAAGGTACTCCTTAGCCGTAGCTTAGCCCCCATTCTAGTGAATTAAATTTAATGTGTCAATACATTTAATTTAAATTCATGTTAGACTAGCGATAAAAAAAGGATAATAAGAAATGGAAAACCTTGTAGTGAATCGTTTTTTATGTGAATTAGTGGATCATAGCGTATTAAGTAGCGAAAGTCTTATGCTTATTGTAGCTGAAGCAAAGCATAAGCGAATTTCATTCATTAGTCATTTAATTAACAAACAAATCGTCGATTCTGTCTTTCTATCAAAATTATTGGCAAAAGAGTTTTGGTTACCTTTTTTAGATCTGGATACAATTGATCCATTTCGTTTGCCTACACACCTAATTACAAAAAAACTACTAAGAAAATATTGTGTATTACCTTTATGGCACGATAAAGAAAAATTAGGCTTAGCCATGGTTGATCCTACCCAGCAGTTAGTAATAGAGGATATTAGATTCCATACTGAATTGATCCCTGAAAAAATTATTGTAGAGCCTAAAAAATTAAAAAATTTGCTTGCAAAAATAATCGTAAAAACTAATTCTGATAGAAAGGAAACTTATAAGGAAAAATTGCCCGTTGATTCGAAACAACAAGATGTTTTAAAACAATCTTTTACAGAATCGAATGAAAATATTTCCATCCAGGATGAAAGCACAGATGAGAACGAAGTGGCTGTTAGTCAGTATGTCTATCAATTTTTGCAGTCTGCCGTTGATCGCGGCGCGTCGGATGTACATGTAGAGCCCTATCAGGATAAGTTACAGATTCGATTTAGAATCGATGGGCTATTGTATAGAACTGTTACTTATTCAGTTCGCTTGACGCAACGTATTACTACATGTTTAAAAATTATGTCGCAACTCGATATTGCTGAGCGACGGATACCACAAGATGGGCGCTTTCAGATTACAGATGCTAATAATAGAAATATTGATTGTCGTATCAATACTTGTCCCACCCTGTATGGTGAAAAGTTAGTTATAAGAATTTTAGATAGCAGTAAAATGCCATTTGAAATCAATAAGTTAGGAATGAATGTATCGCAAACAAATAGTTTTTTGCAGGCGTTACGATGTCCTCATGGCATGGTGTTAGTAACAGGGCCTACGGGGAGTGGAAAAACTATTACTTTATATGCCGCTTTAAATTTTTTGAATACATCAATCCTTAATATTTCTAGTGTAGAAAATCCCATAGAAATTGTTTTACCAGGGATTAATCAAATTAATATCAATCCTAAAGTAGGTTTAAGTTTTGCTAATGTTTTAAGAGCTTTTTTGCGCCAAGATCCGGATGTGATTATGGTGGGCGAGATGCGTGATCATGAAACGGCAGAAATTGGAGTTAAAGCAGCACAAACAGGGCATTTGGTATTATCGAGTTTGCATACTAATAGCGCTGCTGAGAGTTTAGTTCGATTAGCTAATATGGGCATACCCGCATACAACATTGCTTCCTCTGTACATTTGATTATTGCGCAACGTTTAGCGCGGCGTTTATGCCCTCATTGCAAAATAAAAGATGAGTTGCCCTCTAACGTGCTGCTTAAATTAGGTTTAAGTCATCAAGAAATCCAATTTATAACGCTTTTTTCGGCAAAAGGTTGTGCGAAATGCACAGAAGGGTATCGAGGGCGTACAGGTATTTTTGAAATATTAGCTATTACGGAGGATATAAAAAGCTTGATTTTACGAGACTATGATGCAAGCGTAATTGTTTCGCATGCGCAGGCGGAAGGAATGCAAACGTTATATACATCAGCACTCGAAAAGCTTAAGCAAGGAGAAATTAGTTTGGTAGAGATGAAGCGAATTATTAAGGATTAGATTGCTTGAGATATTCTGTATGTTTAGTGTCGTTAAGATTTATGTTTGGAAAGGAATAACCTATGCGGGTAAACGCTGCAAAGGTAAAACCCTAGTACAAAATACCTTTTTACTAAGAGAAAGTTTAAGGCGACAAGGCATCATTGTTAAGAATATTCAGCTTAGATCTAGGTTGATTATTACTAAAGGTGTAAAAGCGAAAGATTTACTATTTTTTATTCGACAAATAGCAAGATTGTTACAGGCAGGGTTGCCGCTACTGCAAATATTAAAGTTATTGGAAAACACAAACAATCTATCTCTTAAAGCATTTATCAAGGAAATAAGGCTTAATATTGAGAGTGGCTATTCCTTAACAGAGGCATTTAATAACCAAACGCAAGTTTATCTTAGTAAGTTTCATTGGCATTTGATCGCACTTGGCGAAAAAACTTCTAGTTTAGAGCTTATGTTAAGGCGTATTGCTGATCATATGGAAAAAACTTCTAAAATTAAAGCAAAGTTAACCAGTGCGCTCATTTATCCTAGTATTGTTGTAGGCGTGGCGATTATTGTTTTCTTTGCTTTATTGCTTGGTGTTGTTCCGCAATTTGAACAGCTTTTTACAGAAGTAGGATCACAGTTGCCACTTTTAACACGAATAGTTATTGCGGTATCTAAATTTTTAGAATCAGCCTGTGTTTATATTAGTCTATTCTTTTTTAGTCTTGTAGGATTATTTCTTTTTTTAAAGAAAAAATATTTGATTGTTTCCATTAAACAAGATCAATTCTTAGTAAAGATACCTATCGTTAACAAAATTTTGGGCGAAGTGATAATGACACGTTTAAGTCGGGCGTTAGCAACTGCATTATTTTCAGGATTACCTTTATTAGATGCTTTACAGTCTATTGCTGAGTTAACAAAAAATTATGTCTATAAAAACGCTATTTTATCGAGTTGTAATTTGATACGTAACGGTGATAGTTTTTATCAGGCTTTATTAGTACAAAAAGTTTTCCCTGTTGATTTTTTGCAGTTTATTGAATTAGGGGAAATTGCGGGTAATTTAAGCGAAATGTTGAATAATGTAGCCGGTTTATATGAAGAAAAGATTGATTATTTTGTTAGTAATTTATCGAAGCTATTAGAACCTTTATTAATTATTAGCTTGGGAATAATCATTGGAAGTTTAATTATAGCGATGTATTTGCCTATTTTTAAATTAGGAAGCGTTATTTAAATGAACTGGATGATATTAGTAAGTATTGGGTTTTTTAGCTTATTAATAGGCGGCTTTCTTGCAATGCTAACTTATCGATTACCATTAATTTTACAACAGCATTGGCAGCGAGAGCGGCGGTTAGCGGGGCCTTTTAATCTCTTCTTACCATCTTCGCATTGCCCCGATTGCAAGCATAGTTTGAATTTTTTAGAAAGATTGCCATTGTGTTCTTATATTTATTTAAAGGGAAAATGTGCTTATTGTGGGGAAAAAATTCATCTTCGTTATCCGCTGATTGAAGTAGTTACATTTTTATGTTCTGGTGTTGTGGCGTATCGGTTTGCTTGGCATTTGCAAATGCCAGCGGCATTAATTTTGACCTGGGGGCTTATCGCTCTCAGTGGAATTGACTTTGAACATAGCCTATTACCGGATGTTTTGATATTTCCCCTATTATGGCTAGGCCTTAGTTTAAATGCATTTCATGTATTTGTTTCTCCAAAATCAGCTATTTTAGGCGTTTGTATTGCCTATCTTAGTTTGTGGATTTTTGCTAAGAGTTATCAATGTGTAACAAAAAGGGAGGGTATGGGGTATGGAGATTTTAAATGCTTTGCATTGCTTGGTGCTTGGCTAGGGATTCAGGCGCTTATTGCTGTTTTATTAATAGCTTCGATTTTAGGATCGCTAGTGGCTTGTATTTTGCTGATAAAAAAAAGATATAGTTTGCAAAGCTCCATGCCTTTTGGACCTTATTTAGCTATCGCAGGTTGGATAATCTTATTACTGAACGAAAAATCTTCATTTTTTATTTGATTTCGTTGTTGACTATTTTAAGCATAGATTTTTTTATGATAAAGCCTCGATAAGCTCTTCTGCTTCTGACCACTCGATTATTGTTAGGCTGTGAAAAGGAAATCGATGCGTTCTTGCTTTTTATTTCATCTTGTTTCATCGTATCATAGTGGTTTAATGAAGTATGTAAACCAATTAATACATAATCGGAAACATAATAAATGTCAGACTCAACTAAGCATTCTTTACTTCCTATTGCTGTTCTAGGCGCAGGTGCATGGGGGACTGCATTAGCCCTACATTTAGCGCGTAATGGCCAGTACGTTAAATTGTGGGCTTATGAAAAAGAACAAGTCGAACAGATAAATAAGACGCGGTGTAACTCGCGTTATTTGCCTAATCAGGTATTACCTTCATCTATTGTGTGTTCGCATGATTATCAAGAAGTACTTTCTGAAGTGCGAGATATTCTGATCGTCGTTCCTAGCTCTGTTTTTCGTACTAACTTGCAGGCAATAAAGCCTCTTTTAACATCAAATCAGCGCTTGTTATGGGCCACAAAAGGTCTGGATGATGCGAAGCATCAATTACTGCATGAAGTTACTAGTCAAGTATTGGGAAAGATCGATACGGCAGTTCTCTCAGGACCTAGTTTTGCAAAAGAAGTTGCGATGGGTTTACCGACAGCGGTGACCATTGCATCAAAGCAACCGGAGTTTGCTAATGCTTTATTACAAAGGTTTCAAAGTAAAAATTTTCGTGTAGAAATAACGACAGATATGGTAGGAGTTGAACTAGGCGGTGCGATAAAAAATGTTCTTGCAATCGCTGTAGGTATTGCGGAAGGATTGGGTTTTGGTGCAAATGCAAAAGCTGCTTTAATAACCCGTGGCTTAGTAGAGATGACTGAATTAGGCATTGCTTTAGGGGCAGAGCAAGCAACTTTCTTAGGGTTATCGGGTCTTGGCGACTTAGTATTAACTTGCACGGATAATCAGTCTCGTAATCGCCGCTTAGGTTTAGCATTAGGCCAAGGGCAAACGTTAGCAGGAGCTAAAAAAGCGCTCGGTACCACAGAAGGGACGGTTACAGCTAAAAATATTTTTTATTTATTAGAAAAATATAAAATTAACGCACCAATCTGTGAAGCAGTTTATCATGTTTTATACGAGAAAAAGCTACCAAACTTTCTTTTTGATACGGCCTTTTTTTGTTAAAAATATTTTTTTATATTTAAATGTAAAATTTTTTAATTAAAATTAATAATTTAATATTAAGGAATTATGATAAGTTTCATATTAGTAATAAGAATAAGATTAAACTTTTCTTTTACAAAGAGTAGACAGTCGGCTGGTTTTTTGTTTTTAAATTACATTTACTGATAAACGATAAAGGGAAATTGATGACTTTTAAAGTAACAGCGGGCAATGTAGACGATCGGAAACCAGTGCTTTTTCTGGCAAAGCTTTTAGCTGGAAAATTAGTAGGCGATAAAGGTTATATTTCTGCTTGTTTATTTGAAGCGCTTGTAAAACAAGGTTTGCAATTAATCACTCGAATAAAGCGTAATATGAAAAATAAGTGGATGTCATTACAAGATAAATTTTTATTACGTAAACGAGGTTTAATCGAATGTGTCAATGACCAGCTCAAAAATAAAAGCCAAATTGAGCATTCTCGATACCGTAGTGTTGGCGGATTTATGCTCAATCTTTTAGCCGCGCTTTCCGCTTATGCTTTGCAAACTAAAGAGTCTTTTCTTAGATAATACTGACGTTTTGTTAGCGGGAGGCGCTATAGTGGCAGCCATTGAAGAAGGTACCCATAAAATGCGTAAACTCTCAAATCCTGGAAATTTTTTTCAAGTGCTTAGAAAAGAAAAAGAGGAATTGCCTACAACAAAGTAAATGTTCCAAGAAGGTGCTATAGGTATACTTAGTATTTTCGGCTAACCCCTTTTTTGTTTTGTCCAATTAATAAGTCCACCTGCGAGTAATACATTTAATTCTCGAGGGCTGAGTGTATGTCGCAGTGTGTAGGTTTTATGCTTGGTTTTATTTTTTACCGTGACTTCTTGATTCTTCTGAATAGTTTCTTTGATATTAGCAAGTTCTAAAATATCATCTTGTTTAATATCATCATAATCGGCAGGATTCGCAAAAATGAGTGGCAAAATCCCAAAGTTGATAAGATTTTGATGGTGAATACGTGCGAAACTTTTTGCAATTACAGCAGATACTCCTAAATATCGAGGTGCAATAGCGGCGTGTTCTCGACTTGAGCCTTGGCCATAATTGTTGCCACCTAAAATAATTGATCCCGTTTTTTGATGCTCCAATGCACGTTTTGGATAAGTAGAATCAATTTGATCAAATATAAATTGACTAATGCCAGGTATATTACTGCGGAAAGGTAATATTTTAGCACCCGCTGGGAGAATAGTATCTGTAGAAATATCATCGCCTACCTTAATGAGTACAGGACCTTCAATGTTAGCTGGAAAAGCACTAAATTCTGGTAGAGGTTGGATATTAGGTCCTTTTACTAATTCTAGCGAAGCACTTATATTTTCTGGTGAAATGAGCATAGCAGTATTGATAATCGTTTTTCTTGGTTCTTTAAAACGCGGATAATTTCCTAAAGTTCTTGGATCAGTGATAATACCCATGAGTGCAGAAGCAGCAGCTGTTTCAGGACTGCAAAGGTAGACTTGATCTTCTTTTGTTCCCGAACGGCCTAGGAAATTTCTGGGTACGGTACGTAGACTGATTCTTCCAGTGGCAGGTGCTTGGCCCATACCAATACAACCGTTACATCCCGCTTGATGAATACGACCGCCGGCACGAATAAGCTTTTCCAAAATACCAAGTTCCACCATGTTTTCTAAAATTTGTCGCGAGGTTGGATTAATATCAAAGGAAACGCCAGGAAATATTTGCTTTCCGGCAACGATATCGGCAGCAATGGCAAAATCGCGTAAGCCAGGATTGGCTGACGAGCCAATCATGGATTGATAAATGGGCTTTCCTACAACTTCTTTAACCGGTACAACTTTCCCTGGACTAGAAGGAAGTGCAATTAAAGGCTCCAATTCTGATAAATTAATTTTTTCGTGTTCATCATAACTTGTATCTGCATCAGCGATAAGCTCTTGCCAATCCGCTTCGCGATGTTGTGATTTAAGAAATTCACGCGTTATTTCATCGGAGGGGAAAACAGAAGTAGTAGCACCTAATTCTGCCCCCATATTTGCAATAACATGACGATCCATGGCTGATAAATGCTGAAGTCCAGGGCCATAATATTCTATAATTTTTCCTATGCCGCCACCGACATCATGGCGACGTAACAGTTCGAGTATAACATCTTTGGCACTGACCCAATCTGGTAATTGACCGGTTAATTCTACACCCCAGACTTTGGGCATACTGAAATGAAAGGGATGTCCTGCGATTGCCATAGCAACCTCAAGACCTCCTGCGCCAATAGCTAACATGCCCAAGGAACCCGCTGCACAAGTATGGCTATCAGAACCCAGTAAAGTTTTTCCAGGCTTGCCAAAACGCTCCATATGAACAGGATGACTTACGCCATTGCCAGGTCCACTATAATGTAGACCAAATTTTTTGCAGGCGCTAAGTAAAAATAAGTGATCGTCCGCATTTTTAAAGTCAGTTTGTAATAGATTATGGTCTATATATTGCACGGAAATTTCAGCTTTTGTGCGATTTAATTGCATGGCTTCACATTCCAGCATGACCATGGTTCCTGTTGCATCTTGGCATAAAGTTTGATCAATTTTAAGAGCAATTTCACTACCAGGTCGCATTTCACCTTCAACTTTATGCGGGCTAATTAGTTTTTGTGTCACATTTTGTGGCATAATCTATTACTCCTACCAAGTTCAGGTTCTGAGAATCTGCACTTTTTATTTTAGTTCTAAAAACGCTTATTTTATACTGACTTATAAAATAAGCGAATGCAATAAACTTATTTTAAAATCCATAACTTCAAGTGTTTTCTTTGTGCGATGGCGATTTTCACTGGGAGAATCGCGATTTTTCCCCTTGAATAACGGCGCGGAAGCTTTGCTGATCCCCTGTCATGTAATTGGGTATACCGCTTGCTATGAGTTTGAAAGGCTCGCAGCTTCAGGTACGAGCGGTATATTTTAAACGATAAGAAAAAAAAATAGGCGGTGCAAATGCTTAAGTGGAAAATAAGTCAATCTATAGTAAACTAGGGACTTAACTTAACGCCAGGAATTCATTATGAATTTACCCGTTACTCGCTGGACGGATCTACTCACTTTCTTTATTTGTGTTCTTTTTTTAGCAGTAGCCGCCTATTTACAGTATAGGGTAGGACTTATTCCTTGCCCGTTATGTATTATCCAACGCTTTTTAATAACGCTTTTAGGACTGTTATTTTTAATGGGGGCGTTATTTAATTTTTCGGCAGTAACGCGTTGTTGTTTGCATACCCTCACATTTTTATTAGCTGTTTTAGGTGTTGTTGTCGCAAGTCGACAACTTTGGTTGGAACACTTTCCTACAGACCAGTTATCGAGTTGTCAAGCAACGGTCGCGCATTATAGTAGTTCTGTCTATTTTCATAATATAATTGAATTATTTTTCCAAGGAAGCAGTAATTGTGGTAGCGGTAATTGGCGATTTCTAAACTTAAGTATGCCGATGTGGACGCTACTCATTTTTATTCTTTTAGCCGCTATTGCGTTGAGACAGGTTTATATCAATCGATTTGTTCACAAACAAAAGTTATTTTTTTAAAAAAATTAATATATCACCTGCCCTTTAAAATCTATTTTTTAGAGAACTTTAATAGGCTTTAACGAAACTTATCTGCTAGAAAAATTTAACTTTGCTAATTACCCAATGCTAAGCTTGCACCGATTTGGGCAAGTGGTTGTACTAATAGAATAGTGAGTAATTTTAGTCCTATAATTAGTACTAGCGGCGAAAAGTCAAAGCCCGAAAAGTTAGGTAAAATTCCGCGGATAGGTCTTATTAATGGTTCGCTAATACGAACTAAAATTTCAATCAGCGGTCCATTAGCTAAAGGACTCACCCAACTTAAAATAGTTATAGCTAGAGTCGAGTAGAAGAAAATATTGATCAATTGATTGAGAAGTTCGGCAAAGGCGATGACAAATAGTCCACCTAAATGAGGTGTTGTATTAACTTGCAACCAAACAAGAAAAGCAATTTTAATTGCTTCCAAACCTAATAAAAGAAAAATAGCGGCTAAATCGATACCATGAAAACTGGGAATAACACGACAAATTGGTTTAAGTGGAGGATTTGTGAGTTTAGCGACGAGTATGAATAAGGGGTTATGTGAACTGGTATGGACCCACTGCAATACAACACGCAAGAGTAAGATAAAAATGTAAAGACTAAAGATGGATTGAATGAGGAATAGGCCCGCATTATTAAAGGGGTTTAACATAATATTAACCTGTTATTTTAATCGTTAATTGATTTGTACTTAAGTCTATATTTGCTCTAATGCCTAATGGAAGACTTCGGTTTGTTTTTCCGTGACCAATGCCAGAGATGTGGAATACGGGAAAGTTTTGTGTTTCTGCGAATCGTTTTAATACGGAGTGAATTAGATCAATGTCATTGAGTTTAGATATACTCGAGGTAAAAATAAAATCGCCCAACAAAATGGCTTTTACATCTTGTAGAATCCCTGATTGTTGTAAGTGTTGTAGCATTCTATCAATACGATAGGCAGGTTCATTGACTTCTTCTAGAAATAAAATTTTATCTTTAATATCGATTTGCCACTCAGTACCAAGGCTTGCTTGTATAAGCGCGAGCGTTCCTCCTAGGATTGGAGCATTAATAACAGTACCATGATTCGCCATATTAAAAAGTGAAAGTGAGAACTGGAGTTGGTTTAATTCCCCAAAAATAACTTTTTTAAATTCTTGAATACTTTTGGAATCTATGCACTCATAGGCAACTTGATTAGCAGAAGGTCCATGTAATGTTTGCCAATGCCATTTTTGTTGAAGAAATAAATGGAGCGCTGTAATATCACTAAAACCAACGAATAACTTGTTAGTTTTTGGTTTTTCTTTTAATTTGAGTAATTTTGAGATTAAACGGGTGCAGCCGTAACCACCTCGCAAGCACCAAATAGCACTTGATTCAGAATTAAATAATGCTTCTTGTAATTGAGTAAAACGTTTCTCATCAGTATTAGCGCAAAGTAAGTCGTTACCAAATAGATCATGCGCAATACGAGGTTTTAATCCCCATTCTTGTAACAATTTTTTTACGTGTTTTAGCGTATTTGGTTCGCAACCACCTGCAGGAGCAATGATATCAATAGTTTCTCCTACGGTTAACGGTTGCCAAGCTTTATAAGATAAAGTTTCCATAGTTTGGTTTGCTAAAAAGGAAACCGGCTTTCTCCGCCATCGACAGTGATCGTTGAGCCGGTAATAAAATTAGCGCCCGCCGAGCTCAGGAATAGAATAGGCGCCGCAATGTCTTCAGGCTTGCCCATTCGACCTAATGGAATAGCGGACTCTCTTCTTGCAATGACTTCCTTGAGACTCAGTTGCTTTTTTTTTGCAATAGTTTCTAGGAGTTGATTTGTTCGTTCGGTATGTGTCCAGCCCGTTAATATACTATTAACAAGAATGTTATCTTTTGCCAATTCATCCGCTTGTGTCTTGGCTAAAGCAACAACAGCGGAGCGAATTGAATTGGATAAACCCAGCATTGGAATGGGATTACGTACGGATGAAGAACAAAGGTGAATAATGCGTCCCCAATGTTGTTTTTGCATTGCAGGAATAACTGCACGTGATAAACGGACTGCGCTCATTAATGTCAAGTCAAATGCTTCTTGCCATTTCTTATCATCCAGGTCAACAAAAAAGCCTTTAGGTGGTCCGCCTACATTGGTAATACAAATATGTATACTATTAAGTTGTTTGATAACGGATTTAACCCAGTGTTGAATACTTTCTGCTTGGGTGAGATCAATGGCCATTGCTAAAACTTTTGCTTTTGTTTCTTGGCGAATTTTTTCAGCGGCCTCTTGGATTTTATTTTCATCCCAAGCACAAATAGCAATGTGCGCACCTTCACGTGCGAAGGCTAAAGCGGTTGCATAACCAATTCCTTGACTTGCTCCAGCGATTAAAACAACTTTATTTTTAATTTCTAAGTGCATAAGTTAATCCGGATAGACTAAATATCTAAGTTATTTGCATCTATTGCATTTTTTTGAATAAAGTCACGGCGCGGCTCAACTTGATCGCCCATTAAAGTAGTAAAAATTTGATCAGCAGTAATAGCATCTTCAATCGTTACACGTAATAAGCGACGTGTATTGGGGTCCATTGTGGTTTCCCATAATTGATTAGGATTCATTTCTCCTAAGCCTTTATATCGTTGTATGGCTTGTCCCCGTCTCGCTTCGGCGAGTAGCCATTCATACGCCTCTTGGAAGTTTTTTGTTAACTCTTTCTTCTCTCCTCGTTGAATAGTAGCGCCTGAGCCAATCAAATCACTGAGTTGATTCGCCATATCTAATAAGCATTGAAATTCAGAGGTATCGAAGAATTCATAAGAGAATTTATAACTTGTCTCAGCACCATGTGAGACTGCTTTTATTAAGGGTAAAAAGACTTGTCGCTCTGTATTTTCATACAATGAAATTTCATATTGAATCGCTTCATGGTTAGTAGTTTTGTGTAATATGTTCTCCCAGCGTTTGACCCAACTTAGCATAGTTGTTTCATTTTTAAGTTGTTCTGTTGATAAGGGCGGGAGATCAAGCAGTGCTTGTAGGGTATCTCTAGGGTAACGTCGCGATAAATGACGTATAATTGTTTGTGCTTTACGATAATCCATGACCAGTTTTTCTAAGCCAATACCTTGAATAGGCAATCCATCTGCTTGTGGGTATAAAGCGGCATCTTGGAGTGCTGCCTGAATGAGATAACTTTGTAGGGCATCATCATCTTTTAAATATTGTTCTTGCTTTCCTTTCTTTATTTTATAAAGAGGAGGTTGTGCAATATAAATATTTCCACGTTGGAGTAGTTCGGGCATTTGCCGATAAAAAAGAGTGAGTAATAAAGTGCGTATATGTGAACCATCTACGTCCGCGTCGGTCATGATGATAATACGGTGATAACGCAATTTATCAGGTTTATATTCTTCTTTACCAATTCCACATCCAAGTGCGGTTATCAATGTTCCAACTTCTTCCGAAGATAGCATTTTATCAAAGCGCGCTTTTTCTACGTTAAGAATTTTACCCTTTAGTGGAAGGATAGCTTGATAACGACGATTTCGACCTTGTTTAGCGGAGCCACCAGCGGAGTCTCCTTCGACAATAAATAATTCGCAGAGTGCCGGATCCGTTTCTTGGCAATCAGCCAGTTTCCCCGGTAAATCAGCAATATCTAAGGCAGTTTTTCGACGAGTCATTTCTCGTGCTTTACGAGCAGCTTCGCGTGCACGTGCTGCATCGATTATTTTCATGACAATTGCTTTTGCATCTTGCGGTGTTTCTAATAAAAACTCTTCAAGCTTTTCAGAAACCAGTGCTTCAACGATACCTTTTACTTCCGAAGAAACTAATTTATCCTTGGTTTGTGAAGAGAATTTAGGATCAGGTACTTTAACGGATAAAACAGCGGTAAGTCCTTCGCGGGTATCATCTCCGCTGGTAGCAATTTTTAATTTTTTACTGCTGGTTTCACGATCAATGTAAGTATTTAGAGTGCGCGTTAATGCACTACGAAAACCGGCAAGATGGGTTCCGCCATCGCGTTGCGAGATGTTATTGGTAAAACACAAAATATTTTCTTGGAAACTATCGTTCCATTGTAGAGCAACTTCTACCGTTATCTCGTCACGTTCAGCCGTAAAATAAAAGGGTTGCTTATGTACGAGCGTTTTATTTTGATTAAGATATTCAACAAACGCTTTAATACCACCGATGTATTTAAGCTCAATTCCTTCATTACTACGTTCATCATTAAGGTTGATAGCAACACCAGAATTTAAAAAAGACAATTCACGTAAGCGTTTAAGTAGAATATCGTAGTGGAATTCGTTATTGTGCTGAAAAATAGCTTTACTAGGCCAGAAGCGGATTTCAGTACCTCTTTCTTGGGTTTCGCCTGTTATAGCGAGTGGTTCGGTAGGTTCGCCTAATAAGTAAGTTTGTTCATAGGCTTTAGTATTACGCCGAATAGTGAGCTTTAATTTCTCCGATAGCGCATTAACGACCGAAACACCCACGCCATGCAAACCACCAGATACTTTATAGGAGTTATTGTCGAATTTTCCTCCGGCATGTAGTACCGTCATGATAACTTCAGCGGCGGAACGACCTTCTTCAGGGTGGATATCGACTGGAATACCGCGTCCGTTATCTTTGACTGTCACTGAATTGTCACTATGGAGGATAACGTCGATTTGAGTGCAATGACCCGCTAAGGACTCATCAATAGAGTTGTCGACCACCTCAAAAACCATATGGTGTAAACCTGTTCCATCATCGGTATCACCGATATACATACCCGGTCGTTTTCGAACAGCATCCAGACCTTTTAGGACTTTAATACTGGAAGAGTCATAGTTGGGCTTTGGCATGTTAGATCCACCATTTAGGCTTAGGCTTTCCTTACTAGAATTCAGCCCAGAATCGAGCGGATTTTCTACTATAGGAACAACTTCAAATTCTGCGCTAGACAAGGTATTTCCCCCAGAAATTTGATTTTTAATCGACATAGGCGACAAGTTGAAAACTAAAAATTATACCATAAATTACCCTGTTTAGCCGCTTTTAGCTGAATAGCAGGCTTGTTGAAGCCTGAGGTTTTCAAGTCAGAAACCAGCGCCAACAAGCGATGCTTACCTTTTATATTTATTGACAGAAAAATCACTTGCCGCGATACTCTTGGCTTTTGTTTCAAAGAGCCTGATATGAATAGCAATGCGCTACGCAAACTCTTTCTCAGTTATTTTGCAGAACAAGGCCATACGATAGTCCCCTCGGCCTCCTTGATTCCAGCGCATGATCCTAGTTTATTATTTACTAATGCGGGCATGGTGCCCTTTAAGGATGTTTTTTTAGGCCTAGAAAAATCCCCTTATTTGCGAGCTGTTAGCGTTCAGCGCTGTATGCGGGCGGGGGGGAAACATAATGATCTTGAAAATGTGGGTTATACCGCAAGACACCATACCTTCTTTGAAATGCTTGGCAATTTTAGTTTCGGTGACTATTTCAAACGCGAAGCCATTCAATATAGCTGGAATTTTTTGACGGGGAACTTAAAGCTTCCTCCGGAAAAGCTGTGGATTACGGCTTTTGAAGAAGATGATGAGGCTGCTAAAATTTGGTTAGATGAGATTAAAGTCGATCCTACGCGTTTTTCACGTTGCGGAGCGAGTGATAATTTTTGGGCGATGGGAGATACAGGTCCCTGTGGTCCTTGTTCTGAGATTTTTTATGACCATGGTCCTAGTATTCAGGGGGGGCCTCCGGGTAGTCCTACAGCAGATGGCGATCGCTATGTTGAAATCTGGAATTTAGTTTTTATGCAATACCAGCGTTCTGCCGAGGGAGAGCTAAGCCCGCTGCCTAAACCTTCCGTGGATACTGGAATGGGTTTAGAACGCTTAGCTGCAGTAATGCAAGGCGTTACTAACAACTATGATACCGATCTCTTTCAACCACTTATTAGCGCTGTTGCCGAGAAGGCCGGGGTGGACGACTTTACCAATACCTCTTTACGTGTGATTGCTGATCATATTCGTTCTTGTGTTTTTTTAATTTCTGATGGGATATTACCTGGAAATGAGGGACGTTCTTATGTATTGCGCCGAATTATGCGTCGTGCTATTCGGCATGGCCATAAAATAGGTTTGGATAGACCTTTCTTTTATGAGCTGGTGAAACCATTAATGAAAAAAATGCACGAAGCATATCCTGAATTAGCTAAAAAACAAAAGTTTATTGAAAAAATAATACACCAAGAAGAGGAACAATTTGCACGGACATTGACACATGGTATGAAATTACTTGAACAAGAAATACTTAAATTAAAAGGTAAAAAGCAGTTTTCAGGTAAAGTGCTTTTCCGTTTATACGATACTTATGGATTTCCTGTAGATTTAACGGCTGATGTGGCAAGGGAGCATGGTTTAGTAGCTGATATGCGGGGCTTTGAATCTGAAATGGAGCGCCAGCGTAAGCAATCAAAAGCAGCCAGTCAATTTGTTACAACGCATACGCACGTATTAAGTGGCAAATCAGCTACTGAATTTACTGGTTATGAAGCGCTATCACAAGAAAACGTAGCAATTACTGACTTACTCAAAGGAAATGAGTTTGTTGATGAGTTATCCGAAGGTGATGAAGGGCAAGTTATTTTGTTTAAAACACCTTTTTATGCGGAAAGTGGCGGTCAAATAGGAGATACTGGGGAACTTATCACTGAAGACAGCGAGTTTTTAGTGACCCATACAGCAAAAGAAGGAAATATTATTCTGCATCGCGGGCGATTGTTAAAGGGAGTTTTAAAGCGAGGAGATAAGGTGACTGCAAAAGTGGATACTGCAAAACGACGCGCGGTTACCTTAAATCATTCTGCAACCCATTTACTGCATGCAGCGTTACGGCAGATTTTAGGTGAACATGTTGTGCAAAAAGGCTCTTTAGTGCAACCCGAACGTTTACGTTTTGATTTTTCCCATGCTAAGCAATTAAGCTTAGAAACGTTAAAATTGGTGGAAGACCTCGTCAATGAGCAGATTCGTGCAAATTGGCCTGTCCAGACTGAGGTTATGCCAACAGAGAAAGCAAAACAGGCTGGAGCGGTTGCTATTTTTGGTGAAAAATATGGAGATTCTGTGCGTGTATTGACAATGGGTGATTTTTCAAAAGAGCTTTGTGGTGGGACTCATGTTTCGCGTACAGGTGATATTGGCTTATTTAAAATTATTGAAGAAACAGGGATTGCTGCAGGTACGCGTCGTATCGAAGCAGTAACAGGACAATATGCATTAGACTGGGTTAGCCTTTTAGAAGGACAAATTAAACAACTTGCTGTTCTTTTCAAAGTGTCTCAAGCTAATTTACTAAAAAAAGTGCAAAGTGAGGTAGATGCGAAAAAATCCTTACAAGAGCAGATTAAAGCATTACAGCGATCAATCATGAGTATGATGAGCGATGAGCTAATTTCTCAAGCCATAGAGACGCACGGTATTCACTTATTAATGACGGAAATTAATGGTGTTGATGTTTCGGGCCTACGTTATTTATTGGATTATCTGAAGGATAAATTGAAACCTGCCGTCATAATTTTGGCAAGTAACGAACAGGGGCGTATACAGCTTATGATAGGCGTGGCTAAAGAGCTTACCGATCAAATTAGAGCGAATGAACTGGCTAATGAGCTAGCTCAATTAATTGATGGAAAAGGAGGCGGGCGACCTGATTTTGCCCAAGCTGGCGGCGATAAAGCAGAAGGTTTGGAGAAAGCTTTTAAAAATGCAAAAAATTGGGTTGAGGCGCGTCTAAATGGCAACTATGCTTAAATTGAATAACACTCCATAGATAATACAAAAATGGCTTTAATTGTACAAAAATTTGGCGGTAGCTCGGTTGGAAATATCGATAAAATTCAACACGTGGCCAATAAAATTATCGAAACACGGGCGCAGGGCCATGATTTGGCTGTGGTTGTTTCTGCCATGGAAGGAGAAACTAACCGACTCATTGCGCTGGCTAAAACTTTAAACGAACAACCCGATGCAAGAGAGTATGATTTATTACTTGCTACAGGGGAACAAGTTGCAACTGCTTTATTAGCCATGGCTTTGCTGGCACAAGGATGTCCAGCACGATCCTATAATGGTTTCCATGTTCCTATTTATACAGATAATCATCATAAAAAAGCGCGTATTTTAAATATTGAAGAAAAAATCATACGAAATGATATTGAAGCAGGTAGAGTACCCGTCATTGCTGGTTTTCAAGGAATTTCCGCTGAGGGGAACATGACTACCTTAGGACGAGGTGGATCAGATACCACCGCCACTGCTTTAGCGGCTATTTTAAAAGCAGATGAGTGTCAGATTTATACTGATGTCGATGGTATCTACACCGCTGACCCGCATGTTGTTTCAAAAGCAAAGCGGCTTGATAAGATTAGTTTTACTGAAATGACAGAGTTTGCTCGAGCAGGTGCAAAAGTAGTGCAGCATCGTGCTGTAGAGCTTGCAAGCAAGTATCATGTTCCACTTAGAGTATTGTCTAGTTTTCGAAAAGGAACAGGTACTTTAATCCAGTCTAACGAAGAAGTTGGAATTGAACAAGCGACCATTACTGGAGTCACGGCGAGTCGACAGGAATCAAAAATAACGGTACAGGGATTAGCATGGCAAAAAAATGCCTTAGCTAAATTTTTTTCTTTGTTTAAGGAAGCGCGTATCGAAATCGATATGCTAATGCAGCAGTTTACTTCCGAAACAAAACGTATGGATATCACGTTTACTTTAGCAAGAGCAGACTATCGGCGCGCAGAACACTTGCTTCAAACGTTGATTAAAGAAGGATATGCTCAAACCATGACAGGTGTTGGGGAGGTAGCAAAGCTTTCTATTGTGGGTATAGGGTTGCACTCCCATCCTAGAATTATGCACACTTTGTTTGAGGCATTAGGTACGGCAGGGATTAATATAATTTTGGCTTTATCGTCGGCATTAAGAATTTCCTTAGTAGTTGATGAATCCCAGGTAGTGCGTGGGGTGCAGGTTTTGCATCATGCGTTCGATTTAGGGAAAAAATAAAGATTAAATTAGGTAAAAAGAGTTTATTTTTTCGTGTCTATTTAGAAATCAAATGAAGGGAGGATTTAAGAAGGATTTAGTCAGGGGAGGGCCTGTCTTATTTTTTTCGAAAATCGCAGTATTCTTCGTATTTTATTAATTTTTCCTTAAGGTTTTGTTAGTAGACTGGCTGCGCGAATATCTATATGTATAGATTATACCTTTTTTTGTTAACAAAAAAATTGATTAGATAAACGTATAGAGGTCGATTAAATGAGTCAACTAAAGGAGAATCATAAAGATGCTTATTTTGACACGGCGTATCGGAGAAACACTTATCATTGGTGACGATGTTAAGGTAACAGTGTTGGGTATTAAAGGACATCAAGTCAGATTAGGTATTGATGCCCCCAAAGAAGTTTCTGTTCATCGCGAAGAAATCTATCAACGTATTCAACAAGAAAAACAAAAACAAGAAGGGCACGTTGACGTTGACGAAGATTTAGATTAAAAAAATAAAGATTAAACGCTAATATGACTATTTTATAAAGCGTATGGTAGTGCTATACTCGCCACCCTCAATCTAGGAGAGATGGCCGAGAGGCTGAAGGCGCTCCCCTGCTAAGGGAGTATGGGCTTTAAATCCCATCGAGGGTTCGAATCCCTCTCTCTCCGCCAGGATTAAATGGGTCTTTCCCATTTAGGGGGCAGCATAAGCTCATAAAACCTTAACGCTCAAGCGGTAATTTTCAAAATTCTTAAAGCCATAAGCACGGCGTTGAATCAGTTGCATCTTGCGATGAAATCCTTCGGTTATTCCATTACTTTTACTAAATCGCCACATGCGTACGACTTCGTCACGCCATTGATAGCGTGTTTTTCCCAGTGTGATTAACAGCTTAAAAGAACTTTGCTTAAATTGATAAATGGCATCAATGGCAGGTTGTTGTTTTAAATACGTGTTACGTTTACTGAGTTGTTTTACACTTAAATTATTTGGCTTAGTCCGCAAACACGCTAATAAACCACGTTGATGCTTCATTTCAG
>X84_Common_Chiffchaff__coassemble_19_pt1 | contig 31007 bp, 32 predicted proteins | sample X84_Common_Chiffchaff__metabat2_high_PE_001 | metagenome-assembled genome bin X84_Common_Chiffchaff | reverse complement strand
ATCCGCCTTCTTAATGATTTTAGGCAATTCTCCCTTTAAAGCTTCTAAAACAACCTTACACCGATCGACATTGAGAGGAATAAGAAAACTTGAAAACTCTTGAGATGATTTGATAATACGATCAATCTTGCCTTTTATACCCTGTAGAAGCGCACTTAATATCTCCTCATTGAGCTCTACGCTAGCAAGTATTGCCATATTTTCGAAGTTGTTAATAGCCATCACAATTTTTTCGGGCGCTTGCGGCAATGCACAAAGCGCCCCCACTTCTTCAACCCTAAGTCCTTGCAAAATCTCTATCAATTCGAAAAAATTAGCAACTGATAAAGCTATACCTAATTCATTAAGAATTTTTGTGGTAACTCCTAATCTATCTTGGCCAGTATATTCTTTTTTTTGTAAAGCTTGCTTAAGCTCAGTACGTACTTTTTTAAAATCATCCCTAGTTTTTTCAATGCTAGACTCTTTTTTTTCAGCACTTAAGCCTATAGACGCCAATTTCTGCCCATTACCTTTTATAGCATTGAGTAATTCAGTTTTACGCGTAGCAAAACAGCTAGCTATATTCCCATGTTTGTCTTTGTCCGATCCTAATTCCTTTATAAGTTCTATCTCTCTTTTTACTACATCGGGAACATCTTTTTTATCTAAGGCGTCCCAAAATTCTATAAAATTTACAAGCTTCGCATAGCTATTTTCTCCGGCAGCATCTTCTTTGCCTATACCTTGTACACTGTAAACCCCTAAATCTTTAATAAATTCTTTGAGTTTTCCAAGTAACGTTAATGTATCATTTGCAAGTGCTAGGTAGTTCTCTCTTAAGCTGTAAAGTGCTGTTGTACTATAAGAATGTTTCGCTAAACGCTTGAGCTCTTCAATTGAAAGGTACACGGCATGTTTATCATGTATATCTAAATCATAATAAGGATTGGCTACTTTATCTACATCTAAATCTATTTTTTCTTCTGCTAGTATTGATATGGGAATTAAATAAGTAAAATCCTTACCAAGCGTATGTATTTGCAGAACTTGAATTAAATCCATTTCATCTAGGTTTACGTATTTCAAAGGAAAAAGGCTGTCACAAACTACACCCGGCATTAAAAAACTAATAGTGGCAAATTGTGTATTTTCAGCCACGTAATTAGCTACATCACATAAAAGTTGGGTAATGGGATGACGGGGTAGCGCTGTATAAGCAAGTAAACTACCCTTGACCAACGCCCAATTGTTCTGAAGAAATTCTCTAAGGGCTTCTTTCAAATCAACATCGTCTTCCGGGTTATTATTCAGGATGCCTTCTAGACTATTTATTACACGCCAACTGTATTTTCGAAAAATATCCCCTTTAAATCCAATGTCGGTTAGATTTTCAGGTGGTAACAAGTCGTTTCTTAGTTTATTGATTTTTTCCTTTATGTTTTGTATCACACTAACCTACTATTGTTATTTAAATATTATTCAAATTTCCTCTTTTCAAAGCATTTATCCTTTATCGAACACATACTACGTTTTAAATATTTAGGTAATCTTAAACAGAAATATAAAATTAAATAATAACAACCCTACACAGGGCAAACCTACATAAAAAAATTATAAAAACACGGGTTATTAGAAAATAGAAAGTACTATTTGAAGGGACATAAAGCTGTAGCTGTTTTGTAACGAAAGGCTATACTCACAAAAGAAAATCTGAAATGGTCGGGGCGACTGGATTTGAACCAGCGACCACCTACACCCCATGCAGGTGCGCTACCAGGCTGCGCTACGCCCCGAAAAAGACGGGCTATTGTAATGCGGGCATGAAAAACCCGCAACTTATTATTTAAAGGGTATCTTCAATGGCACCATGACGGCCAAAATGCACCGGTTTTCTGTTTATAGTATTAGCACCCTTTAGCTTAGCTTTTAGTTTCTCACTCGCTTGAAAGCGCACTACATTTCGTGATGCAATCAAAGTATTAATCCCTGTTTTAGGATTACGTCCAGGACGTGCTTTTTTATTTTTAACACGAAAGCTTCCTAAGCCAGATAACTTAACAACATCTCCTTGTTCAAGAGCAACAACTATCTCTTCAAAAAAAGCATCAGTGAGTTGAATAGCGGCTATCGCACTCAAATTGGGATCTTGCTCTCTTAAGCAGATAACTAATTCTGCTTTGGTTAAGACCTTACTCATTGCTTTATTCCCTTAACTGAATAACAAAATGCTTTTTAAGAGCTTCAATTACTTTTTTCAGCAGATCATCGATCTCTGCATCAACAAGCGTACGGGAAGGATGTTGCCATAATAGTGCTAAAGCAAGACTATGCATTTCTTCTTCTGATGTTTTATCGTGGTAGATATCAAATAAATAAACATCATTGAGCCAATTTCCTCCAGCTAATTTTGCCCGTTGTAAAATAGCTTGTACAGAATTTTTTTTATCTACCCAAAAAGAGATATCACGACGCACCATAGGAAATTTAGAAAACGTCTTAAAGTAAGGCACACTTGTTTGTGTTATTTCTGAAAGAGATAACTCAAATAAATAAACAGGCCCGGTTAAATCTAACTTGGTTAAAAGCGCTGGATGCAAAGCACCAAAATGGCCTAGTGACTTTTTTCCTTTTACAATTTTGCAGGATTGGCCAGGATGCAATGCAGGATGTGCTTCTGGAACAAACTGAATGTTAGCCAACTGCCCGGTTAAATGAAACAGCGCTTCAATATCTGACTTTACGTTAAAAAAATCTAGAGGCTTTGGGGGAGTTCCCCACTGTTCCGGAACACTATCACCTGTTGCGATAGCGGCTAAATAAGGGGTTTGTAGTAATTTTTGTCCTCCGTTACTCTTGAAACAAAGACCTGTTTCAAACAAGCGTACACGGTGTTGTTGACGCTTTTGATTCTCCGCTGCTGCATTTATCAACCCTGGCCATAAGCTACTACGCATGACAGAAAGATCATTCGAAATAGGGTTTTTTAAAACTAACGGTGTTTCCTCTGGATTAATAGCCTTTTGCAAGTGTGGCGAAGTAAAACTATAGGTAATTGCTTCGTGATAATCACGATCAACTAAAAGATGAGTTAATCGCGTTAAAGGAATTTTCGATTCAGAATTTGGCAAAAAATGTAATTCCGTAGAAGGCAGGGTGGCAGGAATTTTACTATAACCGTGGATACGCGCTAATTCTTCAATTAAATCCGCTTCTAAAGCGATATCAAAACGCCATGTGGGCGGTATGACTTGCCAATATTTTTCTTCCGCTTGGTAAGCGTTAAAAGTCATGCCTAAACGACTCAAAATCGATTCAATTTCATCTTTTGTTAAAAAAATACCTACTATTTTTTTAACATGCCCTTGACGAAGCTTAATTGGAGAAGGTTTCTTGATAGAACCTTTTATTTCAACAACAGGACCTATTTTTCCGCCAACTATTTCAATTAATAATTGCGTAGCGCGCTCTATTGCATGTGAAGCTAACTCAGGATCCACACCTCGTTCAAAACGATAAGCGGAATCACTGTTTAAATTATAGTGTCGCGCACGACCTGCAATAACAGGTGGACTAAAAAAAGCACTTTCTAAAAAAATATCTGTCGTTGTCTCTGATACTGAAGCAGAAAGTCCTCCCATGACACCCGCTATCGCGTGTACTTGTATTTCATCAGCAATGACGAGCGTATCTCTATCTAAAGTGACTTCTTTTCCATCCAATAGTTTTAATTTTTCGCTTTCGCCTGCTCGCCGAACAATAATTTCAGATTTTAAGTGTGCTAAATCAAAGGCATGTAATGGCTGACCCAGTTCAAGTAATACATAATTAGTAACATCTACCACCGGGTGGATAGACCGAAAACCGGAACGTTGTAAACGTTCGCTAAGCCAAATCGGTGTTTTAGCTTGTGGGTTAATACCACGGATAATTCGACCTAAATAACAAGGACAATCTTCTATAAACTTAACCGTTATCGGTAATTTATCAAGTAAATCTACTGAATTACTCGGCGGTTTATACGGTACATTTAAAGGCATATGGTTCAACGCCGCTAACTCGCGCGCCAATCCTTTAATACTTAAACAATCACCCCGATTCGGTGTGAAATGAATATCGATACAGCGATCAGCTAATTGCAGATAGTCACGTAAATCTTCTCCAATTGGCGCATCTGTGGGTAATTCTAAAATTCCTGCAGAATCGTTACTAAGAAAATTTAATTCCGCATGAGAGCAAAGCATACCTTGAGAAACTACACCGCGTAAGTTAACTTCTTTAATCGTAAGATCACCTGGCAACTTAGCGCCTAAACGAGCTACAGCTACTTTTAAACCGGAACGAGCATTAGGTGCGCCACAAACAATAGACAATAATGGCTCAGCGCCAATAGCTACCTGACAAATCTGTAACCGTGATGCATCAGGATGTGGAGCTACATTGATAATTTTCCCTATGACCACGCTGCTAAACTCACCGGCAACCGGTGCTATCGATTCCACTTCAAGTCCGGCCAATGTTAATTGTTCAGCGATTTGGTTAATACTTAAAGAGGGATTAATCCACTCACGTAGCCACTGTTCACTCAATTTCATATTAAAACTGCTCTAAAAATCGCAAATCATTTTCAAACATCAAACGCAAATCGGGAATATGGTAACGTAACATGGCGAGTCTATCGATACCCAACCCAAAAGCATAACCTTGATATTTTTCTGATGAAAAACCAGCTTTTTCTAATACATTGGGATGTACCATGCCACACCCCAAAATTTCTAACCAACCGGTGTGACTGCAAACTCGGCATCCATCTCCCGAACACATCACACATTGAATATCAACTTCCGCCGAAGGTTCGGTAAATGGAAAATAAGTCGCACGAAAACGTGTGATTAAATCATTTTTTTCAAAAAACTGTTGTAAAAATTCTATGAGTAAGCCTTTTAATTCAGAAAAATTGGCAAACTGATCAATCAACAAACCTTCGACTTGATGGAACATCGGGGTATGTGTTACATCGGAATCACAACGATAAACACGACCAGGCGCTATGATCTTAAGTGGCAGTTTCTCTTTTTGCATCGCACGAATTTGCACAGGCGAAGTATGCGTACGTAATAACAAACCATTCGGAAAATAAAAAGTATCATGTAGCGCGCGTGCCGGATGATTCGTCGGGATATTTAACGCTTCAAAGTTATGATAGTCGTCTTCGATTTCTGGACCTTCGACGACGCTAAAGCCTACTTTTGTAAAAAAATTTTCAATCCGTTCGCGGGTTTGCGTCACAGGATGCACACTGCCAATGGATTGACCGCGTCCGGCTAAACTTATATCAATATATTCGCTTTTTAGTTGTGCTTTGATATCCGCTTCTTTTAATAAGTCCGAACGCGCTTTAATGAGTAACGCGAGCTGTTGTTTTACTTGGTTGACGGCTTGTCCCTGCAGACGCTTTTCTTCAAGTGGCAATTGCGCTAACTTTTGCAAGCTATCGTTAAGTTCACTTTTTTTACCTAATAGTGTTGACCGTAACTGTTCTAAGTCAGATAAACGCTTAACATTCTCAATCGACTGTATTGCATCATCGATAATTTTTTGTAAATCGGGTGTCATGCCCTATCCTCATTAGCTTAAACGATCGTATTCTTCTAACGATATTTTCCGCGCTTTTGCCTCAAGCATAATCGGAATCTCGTCGTTAATAGGATAGGCTAAGCGATCAAATCGACAGATTAATTCTTGAGCTAATTTATCATAAACTAAACTTCCTTTACAGGAAGGACAAACCAGAATACTCAGTAAATATTTATCCATATCCGCCTCTTCAGCAAATTTTTTCTCTTAAATAAACAGGTAATGCCTCTGCTGCAGAAACAAACTGGCCTTTTTGAAAAGAATGTGCTGCAAGCAAGGCGACATCATAGGCTCTAGGATAACGTTGCGGAACCCATTGCTGCAACTGCTTCTTAAAGTGAAGGGCTAACTTTTCATGGTAAATATCCCACGCACTTCCAACACCAATAAAGTTAAGTAAAGTAGCAAAAGGCATCTGTTGTGGATCAGAAAGCTGTTCAATATCAACTTCAGACATAATGTCCTCTGTATTGAGCTGATAACTTGCCCAATAGATTTCATGCATACGCGCATCGATAGCCGCTAAAACACGTTCGGCCCGGAGTTCTCGATAAGTACCTTGCGCTAAACACTGTAAGCTAGAAACTAAAATCACCGGTATCTCAGCGGCAAATGCAATCGCTTGAGCAATGCTTGCGCCAATGCGACTACCGGTAAAACTGCCTGGACCCCGACAAAAAGCAATAGCATCCAGATCACGCGGCTTTAAAGTAGCTTTATCAAGCAAGGCTTCCAACATAGGTAAAATCAAATGTGTATGTTGGCGAGGCGCTAATTGATAGTGCTCTTGTATTAACCCCTGATGGAGCAAAGCGGCTGAACAAGCCTCGGTTGTCGTTTCTATCGCTAAAATTTTCGGAGACATGGGAACTTCTTTAGGAACTATTCTTCAAGGTATTGAAGTTTATCTTCTATTTCTTTCCACTGATCTGCATCGCTAGGGGGATCTTTACGATGAGTTATATTTGGCCACTGTTTAGCCAGCTTTTCGTTAAGCGACAAAAAATTTTTATATTTTTCAGGCAAATCATCTTCTGCATAAATAGCATTAACAGGACATTCAGGTTCGCAAAGACCACAATCAATACATTCTTCCGGATGAATAACCAGCATATTTGGTCCTTCGTAGAAGCAATCAACAGGGCAAACTTCGATACAATCTGTGTATTTACAACGAATACATTTTTCAGTTACAAGAAAAGTCATCTTTTCCTTATATCGCCAGTTGTTGAATAAAGAGCAGTCTGTATAAATCGAACCGTTTAGTTGGTGCCCGGGGCCGGACTTGAACCGGCACGGTGTTGCCACCGAGGGATTTTAAGTCCCTTGCGTCTACCAATTTCGCCACCCGGGCAACTTTTTTGGCCATGCTAAAAGCTGACTTTTATCATTCTTACTCGTAAATTTAACGTTGGAGGCTAGGGCCGGAATCGAACCGACGTAGGCGGATTTGCAGTCCGCAGCATGACCACTCTGCCACCTAGCCACTCTTAGCCACTCTTAAAACACCCTACTTGCCTTCATCAATTATCTATCGTCATGGCGACTCGCCATGACGATATTTGAAAACGCTTTAGTTAGTATACTTTCAAAAAGTAACTAAAAATAGTTTGGAGCGGGAAACGAGGCTCGAACTCGCGACCTCAACCTTGGCAAGGTTGCGCTCTACCAACTGAGCTATTCCCGCAAAACGGGTCATATTGTAACTGCATCATGAATACTGTCAAGCAGATAAATCACGCCATGCTGCTTTTAAATAAATACACATACTCCATAATGTTAATAATGCAGCAAGATAAAGTAATATATAACCCATTAATGCAAAACTATTCCATCCACCTGGTTTATAAAGTAATAATGAAATAATTGCTAACATTTGCACCATGGTTTTAATCTTACCAAGTGTTGAAACTTTTATATGTACACGTTTACCAATTTCTGCCATCCATTCACGTAAAGCAGAAACCATAATTTCTCTTCCTACTATAACTGCGGCAGGAATTGCTAAATAAGGTAACGCATGATCGCCTACTAATAAAACTAAAGCCACCACAACAATAAGCTTATCAGCAACCGGATCTAGAAAAGTTCCTAATTTGGATACTTGATCAAGGCTCCGTGCTAAATAACCATCTAACCAATCTGTCATCGCTGCAAAAGTAAAAATAATAGCGGCTAATACATGGCTACCACGAAAAGGAAGATAAAATAATAAAATAAAAAAAGGAATTAATAAAATACGGAGAAAAGTCAGTAGATTGGGAATACCCATAGGGCAAAATTATCATAAATTGGCGTTTAGGTTACTGGATAGAGTTTAACGTGTAATCTCAGGCTTTTAAAGCAAAATAAATACGCTCGGCTAACGTCCTGCTAATTCCAGATAGCTTAGCAATGTCTTCTGCGCTAGCAGACTGTAGTGCTTGTAACCCACCAAATTGTCGCAACAATTCTCGCCTACGCTGTTTACCAATACCAGGAATACTTTCCAAAGAGGATGTTCGGCGCTTTTTGGCACGTCGCCCTCTATGTCCTGTTATCGCAAAACGATGGGCTTCATCGCGAATCTGTTGTATTGCATGCAGCGCCAAGGAGTCAGGCGACAAATTAATTTGTTCCGAAATAGAACTAGCAGAAGCGGAAGATGTAGAGGTTTCTTTCGATAAAAATAAAGTTTCTAAACCTGGCTTACGGCCAGCACCTTTCGCCACACCCATTAATAAAATACCCGTTATTTGTAACTCCTCAAGTACTTGTTCGGCTTGTTTTAATTGTCCCTTTCCACCATCAATAAGTAAAATATCCGGTAAATTTTTTTCGTGTATTTTAAAGTTTTTATAACGGCGTCTTAAGGCCTGTTTAATAGCTGCATAATCATCACCAGGCGTAATGTCCTCAATATTAAAACGACGATAATCCATTTTGCGGGGTCCTTGCGGATCAAACACGACACAGGAAGCAACGGTAGCTTCACCTTGGCTATGACTAATATCAAAGCACTCTAAACGTTGGGGTAAACTATCTAATTGCAACACCGCTTGAAGATTTTCCAGCTGCTTATAAAAAACTTGTTTATTGGATAACTGAGAACCCAAGGCTTGTTTTGCATTTTCAGTGGCTAACTTAAGCCATTGACGTCTTTCACCAATGACTTTATCTGATAACTTAATTTTATGTTGGGCCCGTTCAACCAATGTTTCTACTAACCAGACTTTATCTTGGATCTTTTTAGGGACCACAATTTCTACAGGAATCGTACGTTGTAATTCTGTTTGTAAATAAAACTGCGCTATAAAAGCCGATAATACTTCAGAGTCAGGCTGAACCCCAGGCACTCTAGGAAAATAAGCTTTACCCCCTAATAAACGACCACCGCGTACTTGCATCACATAAAGTACATAGATATTACTCTGATGCGCCAAACCAAAAATATCGAGATCACCCTGCCCGGTACTGATCACTTGCTTTTGCTGAATTTCTCTTAAAGAAGAAATTTGATCACGCAAACGTGCCGCTGATTCATAATCAAATTGAGCCGCCGCTGTTTCCATTTGCTGCACTAAGTCTGCAATAATCGCCTGACTCTTCCCCTCTAGAAACAAAACCGCATGTTCGACATCTTTTTTATAATCTTCAGGTGTAATAAGCGCTACGCAAGGTGCTGTACAACGCTTAATCTGATATTGTAAACAAGGTCGTGATCGATTGCGAAAAAAGCTATCTTGACAGGAGCGAATCTTAAATAACTTCTGTAGTAAATTTAAGGACTCTTTGACAGCTCCTATACTCGGATAAGGACCAAAATAACGATATTTTTTTAATCTAGCGCCACGATAAAAACTTAAACGTGGATAACTCTGGTGACAACTGAGAATAAGAAAGGGAAAACTTTTATCGTCGCGTAGTAAAATGTTATAGCGCGGTTTAAGCTCTTTAATTAGATTACTTTCGAGTAAAAGCGCTTGATTTTCAGTTTCCGTTGTTGTCGTTTCAATAACCGAAACTTGCTGCATGAGTAAAGCTATTCGACTACTTTGTTTCCCTCGGAAATAACTACTCACTCTTTTTTTTAAATTGCGTGCTTTTCCAACATAAAGAACTTCCTGCTTGTTATTTAATAACAAATAAACACCTGATCCAGTGCTAAGCAACGGCAAACACTTTTTTAGATTGCTTTGATCAATCACGTTATTTATGCGTATAAAACAATGTAAGATTACAAGATTACTAGAATCCTCGTTTCGAAAAAAGCTGGAAACAAATCATTTGTACCCCCGGCGCGTCAGCCGAGGGATCCAATAAGCACAGGATAGTTATTAATTTATGCGTCTGTAGCTTTGCCTAGCTGATCATACACATCTTTAAATTTTTTAAGTTTATCTTTTAAATCAGGAAATTTATTGGAAAGAGTGTCCATTAAACCTTCTAGCGTTGTAAAACTTTTTTTCTCACCCATTTCATCTTGTTTTAACTCTTTAAAAATTTTATCTTGTTGTTCTTTAAGAACTTGAACTTCTTTACGTAATTGATCGCAACAAGAACTATCCTGTGCAAAAACTGGATTTAGCGAAAACATACATAAAATTAAAGCAATTTGTTTTATTATACGCATAGAACAAAACCTCCTTATTTTAAAAAACATTTACACTAGTTACTCTGTACAAAAAAAGCACTCATAAACAACAAAAACTAGCTTACCTTGAATAGAGATTCAAGACTATCTCACAACTTAGACAAGCTGATCATAGCCTATAAATGCCACTTGTGCGTAATATGGTGCTTCCTATACTGCTTATACCTGAAAATAAGAATTTTTATAGCTCAGGGCGACATACTCGCCATTCAAGGGAAGAAGCACGGGATCCTCCTTTGAAAATCCCATCGCACAAAGAAAACAAAAACTATCTAGAAATGAATAAAAAATTTACTCTTTTTTCTTATAATCCTCTTCTAACTCAATCGGGTGAGCATTTCCTGCACTATCTCCATCACTACCAGCCATGCTATATCGAATAGCTAAATGCGTCAGTTCAACATCATTATGCACGCCTAGTTTTTCGAACAAGCGATAACGATAAGTATTAACCGTTTTTGGGCTTAAACAAAGTTTTTTAGCCACATCATTCACTTTAGTCCCTTGCGTTACCATATACATCACTTGTAATTCTCGTTCTGATAACTTTGAAAAAGGAGATTTCGATGCGTCAGAAACCTGACGTAATGCCATTGACTGTGCAATTTCTGGGGTAATGTAAATTTTGCCTTTCATTACATCGCGAATAGCGGTAATTAATTCTGCTTGTTTTGCATTTTTGATAACATAGCCAACTGCTCCTGCGCGCACTAAACACTCAGGAAAAGGACCTTTACGACAAACAGTAACAACAATAATTTTAAGTTTTGGATTACTACGAATAAGCTTACGGGTTGCATCAAGGCCACTTAACCCTGCTTCGTTGATTCCAGAGGACATGTTAAGATCCATTAAAACAACATCAGGCTTGATATTCTTCATCAAACTAATAGCTTCTTCTCCGTTCCCAGCTTCGCCAATAACTTTAATATCAGGAGTTTCTTCCAATAAGTGCCTCATACCCGTACGCACTAATTCATGATCATCAACAAGCACCACATTAATCATGACATAACTACTCCTCTTGATCGATTGCATGTTTGGCGGAGGAGCAGGGATTCGAACCCTGGAAGGAGTTGCCCCCTTAACGGTTTTCAAGACCGTCGCTTTCAACCGCTCAGCCACCCCTCCGGTCAACCTGTAATATATTAGCACAAAGCTTATTAAGATGTAGACTATAAAAGAATGAGCAAAAAACTGAAGTATAACAACGCCGTTAAGTCAAATTTCGCTTCGATTTGACTTACATCGACGCTGTAAAAAAAATGCTTTAAGTATCTCAGCAGACTCATCTGCCAAAACCCCATCACTTACAGAAAAATAATGATTGATTGCTTTCGTTTGCAAAATATTGGATACACCGCCTAATGCACCAAATTTTTTATCATAAGCTGCAAAAACAAGCCGTTTAATTCGAGCTTGTATCAGTGCACCTACACACATAAGGCAAGGCTCTAGTGTTGAATATAACGTGGCTTCTAACAAACGATGATTATGGGTAAGTTCTGCCGCTTGGCGTAGAACAAGAATTTCCGCATGTGCTGTGGGATCGCATTGTGTAATCGTTTGATTATAAGCTTTTGCAATAATTTGATTATTAATTACTAACACAGCCCCTACTGGCACTTCTCCTTCTGCTACCGATTGTCTAGCACAGGCTAAAGCCTGTTGCATAGCGTACATATCGATATCGTATTGACTCATAGTTGATTTTTATTTGAAGACTTCCCCTCAGCGAGAACTCAGGGGAATAATAGAAAAATAGTAACATGTTTACTAATAAAACTTAGTTCTTACAACCACATTGCTTACAATGATCACATGAACAGTGACAACGCTTATCTCGTCCCGAGCAACACAAGTACTTAATCAATGCACCCACAGCTAAAACAGGCAACATAATATCGAAAAAACGAGAAATCATCACAATATAATCAACATAGTCCGCCTTAGCCACACTGGCAGCTAGTGCCATAATGACAGCAATAATAATAACCACGGCCGGAAAGAATCTACGACACATAGAGTTTCTCCTTTCAATTTATAACGTTTAACACGAACTCAGAATCCCTGTCATACTACCATAGTCTAAACTTAGGCTAAATGTTAGAAAGTGACTTGAATTACACGATGCTGGCCAAAAAGCGCCGTCCATACCCACTTTCCGATCCTATCTTTCAAGCTATAAGTAATTGAAAATTCATTTTGGCACAGAGAATAGGTGCGGGGTGCTTTCTCTCTACGATGGCGATTTTCAAGGAGGAATCACGATTTCCACATTAAATAACAGTGCGAAAGCCAAGCTGATCCCCGTGCCATGTGATCGGACACAACACGGTGAATTTAAAAGATTTTCATCTTCAGGTAAGGCACCGCGCGGTAGGTAACTTTAAACAAGCTATTTGATTTTCTTTAGATTGGCCTTCTAAACCAGAATTCCGACCTTTGCATTTTTTTAGTGCCCAAAAAGTATTAATACCTATACATCCCATAGTAGCACCTAAAAGTCCTCCTGCCATTGCAGCGACCATACCCATCTCTAATGAACATTGACTAGCTTGAATCGCTTTAGTTTCATTGCTTAAAGACAATGCCATAGTATTAGTATAATTTAATTGATCAATAATACGGCCCTTGGGTGTTAACCCGCCTATTGATTGTGAAGATAAAAGCTTTATTCCTTCAGTAATTCCACTTGTAGCATTTTCCACTTTAATCTCTTCCATCACTTCATTTATTTCCCTTTTATCTATTCGACGAAAGAAATTGAGCCAAGCTGCGCAGGCTTCCTTTACTACTTTGACAGCCCGATCTCTTATATTATCATTTATACCTCCTTCTCTTGTTAACAAACTCCCTTCCTCTGGTATGTTTTTCTCATATTCATCACAAAATTTTTCCTTGTTTTCAACATATAACATCCCCATAGCTTCTCTACAATTTGAATCAATTTCTCTTAAGTCTTCTTCAGAAGCGTCATACCACATAGCATCTAAATAAGGTGCTATACATTTATAATGTGTAGCAGCATTAATATTATTAATAAAAGCGTCACAAATTCTTTTTATAACGGCTATAGAATCCCTATCTTTATTCGCGGAACAAAATTTTTGCTTATTTTCATTACTTAAACTATTTATAGCTTTCTCACAGCGCCTATTATTCGTTTTTTTATTTTTATCAGAAAAATCAGTTAATACATCTAAACTACGACGCGCACATATACTTTGCGCCCTTGTCATGGCATAGGAATCACAAAATCGTTTAAGCACACGAACTGCATGCGCTACTATTTCTTCATTAACCGCTTCACTCTGTAATATGTCTTCTATTTTCTGATTTGTATTCAAACAAAACCTATGTTGGTTGGCATAACTAAGGTTATTAAGCGATGTTTTACACGTTGCATCCGCCACTGATAAATTATTTCTTGAGCTCTGTGCGTAAGCATTCGTACATACATACTTTACATTTTCTATTCTTAATCTATTGAATTTTTTAAATTGTTTTTGCCTCGTTTCTCTGTCGGTTACATTAGCCGTTTGTACTAACATTGAGAACTCCTTAAATTATTTTTAGTGAGAGTAAAAATATTAATATGCACTAGCACATTATAATAAATTTAAAAAATTATCAATAATTTTATTAAACAATATGAACCCTATTTAAATTAAATAACGTCAGTATTGTCTAAGGAGAAGGCTTTTTAGTTTGCAACGCATAAGCGGAAAGCGCGGCTAAAAGATTGAGCATAAATCCGCCAACACTACGGTGTCGAGAATGCTCAATTTGGCTTTTATTTTTGGGCTGGTCATTGACACATTTGATTAAACCTCGTTTACGTAATAAAAATTTATCCTGTGATGACATCCACTTATTTTTCATATTACGCTTTATTCGAGTGATTAATTGCAAACCTTGTTTTACAAGCGCTTCAAATAAACAAGCAGAAATATAACCTTTATCACCCACTAATTTTCTAGCTAAACGCTTTCCTAGAAAAAGGACTGGTTTCCGAATGGCTGTAACTAATTAAATTCGGAAATGCTTTCCGTCAGTATTTTTGCACCTAAGTCACCTAGTAGGTTTTAAAATTTCGAAATCCCGCGATATCAAAATAAATTGCTATAATCATCAACTCACTTGGACTTAACCTTGTTTTTCTGCGTCGTTTCTTTAATCCTTCTGATAGTCAGTGTGATTCCCACACCGGATAAAACGCTTTGCAAACATCATCGACAACACAGGATAAAACGCTTTGCAAACATCATCGACAACACAGGATAAAACAGTTAAATTAGCTTCCATAACGGTTCCTTATTATTTTTGAACAACTGCCATGGTTGTTATCTTGGAACCGTTAGTTTAACCTCTTATTATCCCCTTTTTCAGCTTCCTTTAGACAATATTCACGTTAAATATTAGATAAAGAAGCGGGCATAAAAGATAGCCCGCTCCCCGAATCCGAACTTCGTGCTCTCTTTGTCACGTCGATTGATTATGCCCGAAATATTTTCAATTTTGTGTCTTTCGGAATCGAAACCCCATATATCTCATCCTTAGTTTTTATAAGAAAATCGACAATAGTACTTTTTTTCCCATTTCTTGGTGGCTCTATAAGAGCCAATATTATTGAAAAATAATTCTGGTTCTGTAAAGTGATTATAGTTTTCTTTGAAACTGTTAAATAGTCACTATTTAGTTTTAAAGTGACGGAAACATATTCTTCACCAGTGAATGTATGTTCAAGGGTACGACTGTCATTTTTATAGGCAGATACCCCTCTTTCCAGTTGTATTAGCACCCTAGCAGTCGGATTAGTTTCATCCTTCCGACTACTACGGTCCTTAATAATTCCGCTATTGCCTCCTGAACGAGCAGTCGAATTAGTTTCATCCTTCCGACTACTACTGCCCTTAATAATTCCGCTATTGCCTCCTGAACGAGCAGTCGGATTAGTTTCATCCTTCCGACTACTACTGCCCTTAATAATTCCGCTATTGCCTCCTACATAAGCTTTGTCCGATGTATCACTCATAACCTTCTCCTTAGTTAAAATTGTATCTCATATAAGTATATTTTTTGTCCTGATTTTTCTAAAAAAAATATCATACACTGCATTTTTTCTTAATTAACGTAAGTTATTTTGTTAAAATTATATTGTACCGTTTTATGGTGCCGTTAAAAATTGCACAATATGTTATCTCTTTGAGATAAATTCCTAGTTAATACATAATAATGAACACCACGATCATTCAAATAACGGCACGTTCGGCATGTTATGCTTTGCAAACTAAAAAGCCTTTTCAAGGCCTTCTCTTAGACAAGACTAACGTTAAATTAAACAAATGATTATTTGTTTGTAGAGAATATTTTTTATTGTCTATGTCAGATAAAGACAACAAATTTACGCGAACTAAAGTCGCTGCCTAAATGCTTCAAATAAACAAACACCCGCCGCAACAGAAACATTTAAACTGGTAACCGAACCCTGCATAGGAATAGCTAATAATCCATCACAAAGGTCGCGTGTCAAACGACGTAAACCTTCCCCTTCTGCACCTAGTACTAAACTTATAGGGCCTTTTAAATCGGTATCATAAATACTTTGCGTAGCACTGCCGTCCAATCCATAAATCCATATCCCTTCTTTTTTCAATTTTCGTAAAATATTTGCCAGATTAGTCACCGTAATTAATGGTATGGTTTCAGCCGCCCCGGAAGCTATTTTACGAACCACCGGCGTCATACCAACCGATCGATTTTGTGTAATGATTACCGCATCCACGCCCGCTGCGTCAGCTGAACGTAGGCAAGCCCCTAAATTATGCGGATCTTGTACTTGGTCTAATAATAATAAAAAAGCAGGCTTTACCAATTTGTTGATAAGACTTAATAAATATTTCTCATCTTTTGCAGGAAGCGATCGCACTTCTATAATAACACCCTGATGTTTTCCGTTTTCGGCTTTTTTATCAAGTTGCATTTTTGATAACACTTGATGTGGAATATGCTGGTTACTTGCACACTGCATGATAAAGTTTAAACGTCTATCATCACGCCCTTCCTGCGTAAAAAGCTGTAATACCCTTTCTGGTGCTTTTTCCAAGATAGATGCTACTGCATGAAAACCAAAAATAAATTCTTTTTTCAACATATTTATTTTTTATTTTTATACCGGAATTTCTTTTCTTTTTTTATTTTGTTACAAGATTTAGGACCTTTTATTTCTTTTTCGTCGGCAAGTTCAAAATCAATTTTACGTTGATCCAGATCAACACGTCCTATTTTAATGCGTAAGCTATCACCTAAACGATAAACGATACCTGTCCTTTCACCACGTAAACGATGTCGTTTGGCATCAAATTGATAATAATCATTATGTAACGCGGTGACATGAACTAAACCTTCCACATAAATATTTTTAAGCTCCACAAATAAACCAAAACCTGTCACATTCGTTATAATTCCTTCAAATGTTTCCCCTACCCTATCACGCATAAATTCACATTTAAGCCAGTCTAAAACTTCTCTTGTCGCTTCATCCGCACGACGTTCTGTGGTCGAACAATGTTCGCCTAAACGACTTATCGCCACCTTATCATAAATAAATTTTTTCGGTTTACCCTTGGCTAATAAATGCCGAATGGCACGGTGCACGATCAAGTCGGGATAACGGCGAATCGGTGAAGTGAAGTGAGTATATGCATCAAAGGCCAGACCAAAATGGCCAATATTATCTGGACTATAAACCGCTTGACTCAAAGAACGTAATAAAACGGTTTGAATAAGATGTACATCGGGTCTATTAACAATCGATTTTAAGAAAATGGAATAATCTTCTGGTTTTGGTACTTTACCACCCGGTAGCTTTAATCCAAGCTCTGCTAAAAAAGCTTTTAAATCAGCTAATTTTTCAGCCGCAGGCACTGCATGAATACGAAATAAAGTAGGAATTTTAGACTTTATTAAAAAATGTGCGGCAGAAACGTTTGCTAATAACATACATTCTTCAATGATGCGATGGGCAACTGTACGCTCGGTAGGAACTATTTGCTTTATTTTGCGATCGGGGCCGAAGACAACACGCGTTTCTGTTGTTTCAAAATCTATTGCCCCACGTTTTTCGCGATTTTCACGCAATAGTTGATAGAGCGCATGCAGATCGTTCAAATGCGGCATGAGTGCTTTATAGGAAGGAGGACACGCTTTTTTATCTAGCCAAGCAGCTACTTCGTCATAAATAAGCCGTGCCCGCGAATGAATGACAGCCGGATAAAATTCAAAACGTTTCAGTTCCCCTTTGGGAGAAATCAGCATATCGCAAACCATGCATAAACGATTGACTTTAGGCTTTAAAGAACAAAGTTCATTCGAAAGAATCTCGGGAAGCATAGGAACTACGCTATTGGGAAAATAAACTGAATTACCACGTGCTTGCGCTTCTTTATCTAATTCGCTATCCGAGTTAACGTAATGACTAACATCGGCAATCGCTACGACCAAACGCCATCGTTTTTTTTGTCGTTCACAATAAACTGCATCATCAAAGTCTCTGGCATCGGCACCATCGATGGTTACAAAAGGAAGTGACTGTAAATCCCGACGATCTTTTTGATCAATCGGTAAAAGGCCTCCTGCAAATTGTGTCATTTCTTCTTTTACTGCATCAGGCCAACTGTGCGGGATATTATAATTACGAATAGCCACTTCTATTTCCAAACCCGGCGCCATATGATCACCTAATATTTCTGTAATTCGGCCAATAGCTTGTTTACGAAAACTAGGATAGTTAGTAATTTCAACCACGACAATTTGGCCGGACTGAGCATCGCCTTGATCTTCAGTACCGACTAAAATATCCTGAGCAATACGTGTGTTTGAAGGAACAACAAAGGCAACGCCCTTTTCTGTAAAAAAACGACCAACCAGCGAAGGCGTATTACGTTCTAAAACTTCTGCAATGGCGCCTTCTCGGCGATTTTTTCTGTCCGTCCCCACAACACGCGCTAATGCACGGTCCCCATGAAAAACGCATTGCATTTGCCGGGCGCTCAGATATAAGTCATCGCTGCCATCATCCGGGACAAGAAATCCAAATCCATCTCTATGACCAATAATACGTCCGCGGACCAAATTCATTTTATCCGGCAAACCATAGCCTTCGCGGCGTGTTAAAACAATTTGCCCATCGCGTTCCATAGCACGCAAACGACGCCGTAACGCTTCTTGCTGTTCTGGATCTTCTAAACTTAAAATTTGATGTAATTCCTCTCGCTTAACGAGATGGCCACATTTTTTTAGATAATCTAAAATATATTCCCGGCTTGGAATAGGATTGTTGTACTTTTCTGCTTCGCGTTTTGCAAACGGATCAAGCAGGGATTTTGATTTTTTGCCCATAAATCGCATTACTCATTTATCAATAACTTTCGTCATCCTAGACTAAATTGAAAGATATATCACCCCATAAAGCTTGCAGTAAGGTTATGGCCACTAAACCCGCCGTTTCAGTTCTTAAAATCCGGGGGCCTAATTGAATAGGCAGATAGTCAGCTGCCATAGCTAAGTTGATTTCAATTTTTGACCAACCTCCTTCTGGGCCCACCAATACCGCGACACAATGACGTGATTTTTTGGTCAATGGTGGATATTTTTCTATCGCATTTGGCATCAAAATAGTACGAATATCCGCTTTTATTTGCGTTAGCGCTTCCTTAAAAGGAAGCGCTTTTTCAAGCGTCGGTATTTGCGTTCTTCCCGATTGTTCGCACGCTGCTATTATAATGGCTTGCCAATGATGCAGACGTTTATCTAAATGATCAGAAGATAGTTTTAGCGAAGAACGCGAACGTTCAGTTAATAAAGGAACAATATGCGTCACACCCAACTCCACTGCTTTTTGCAGTGTATAATCCATTTTTTCAGGCCGAATAACAGACTGCCCCAAAATAATCTGTAGCGGCGATTCTCGATCTATCGTAATCGCTTCACCCACTTGCACAGAAACGATATTTTTCTCAAGCGAAATAATTTTGGACTTAAATTCACCACCTTCTCCATTAAATAAGATAAATTCTGCACCTATGCTCAAACGTAACACACGCGTTAAATGATGTGATGCTTCTTTTGACAGAGTTATCGTACTGCCGGTGTTTAATGGTTGCTGTTGATAGATACGCGTAAGACGCATAGAATGCTGAACATAGCCTCTAATAAAATGTTTTATTTACTTAACTTTATGATGAAGATTACAGCGCTTATCTTAATGTTTTTTCTCAGCGGTTGCACAAGTTTTCTCCAACAACCCACGGTAAATCTGAATAAGCCCGTTAATCATTATTTACCTTGGACTCAACGTAAAACACAACTTAATGCGCTACAACATTGGCAAGCCAACGGCAATATTGCCATTCATACCCCAAAATCTGGAGTTAATGCGTCGTTTAGTTGGCAACAACTAAACGCAAATTATAACTTACGCTTATTTGGCCCTTTTGGCACACAAAGCATTCTACTCTCTGGAACCCCGCAACAAGTTTCCTTGGTAACACATAATCAAACCTATACTACACAAAATGCAGAACGTCTCCTAGCACAACAACTTGGCTTACAGCTTCCTGTCTCAGCGTTGTATTACTGGTTACGCGGGCTACCTGCACCCCAATCTCGTTATACAATCAATCTCGACGCTTATAACCGTCTTCTCCAATTACGACAATCCCATTGGCGAATTAATTATTTACATTATACAAATATTGGGAATATAGATATCCCAAAGCATATTGAACTCTCAAATGGACAATGGAAAGTAAAAATTTTAGTAACGCGTTGGAATTTAAATGAAGTTCAGCAATGACTAGACTATCTCGCAGCTGGCCCGCACCAGCTAAACTCAATCTTTTTCTACATATTGTAGGGCGTCGTAGCGACGGCTATCATAAATTACAAACTGTTTTTCAATTATTAGATTATTGTGACGAATTAGTTTTTACCCAGCGATCAGATCCTCAAATTAACTGCAGCTGTCTTTCTCTGCTTGATCCCATCACACCCGCCATTATCCCAGATGCAGATAATCTCGTGATAAAAGCGGCCAAGCTACTTCAAATCAAGACAAAAACTTATCCTGGTGTTGATATAATCGTCAAAAAACGTATTCCTATTGGTGGCGGTTTAGGCGGCGGAAGTTCAAATGCAGCCACCACTTTAATTGCTTTAAATTTTATTTGGGAACTTAAGCTTTCATTAGACGAACTTCTTCGTTTAGGGCGTACATTAGGTGCAGACGTGCCACTTTTTATTGATGGCAGAACGAGTTGGGCGGAAGGAATAGGTGAAAAACTACAAACTATTGTCCTTCCCGAAACTTGGTTTGTTATTCTGGTTCCACCACTTTCTATTTCCACCAAAAAACTTTTTTCACATACCCAATTGACATACAACACAGCAACCATCAGAATACAAACATTTTTAGACGAGCACTTAAAAACGCATAATGACTTTGAACATATCATCCGACAGGATTACCCTGTTGTTGCAAAAGCTTTAGATTTTTTGAACTACTTTGCTCCTGCTCGCTTGTCAGGAACAGGGTCTTGTGTTTTTGCAGCATTCGATACCAAACTACAAGCGGAAGTAGTACTAAAAAAAATAAAACCGCGCTATCAGGCCTTTATTAGTAAAGGTTTAATCGCGTCGCCTTTGCGACAAATAGTTGATATTGGGGTGTAGCCAAGCGGTAAGGCACCGGGTTTTGATCTCGGCATTCCTAGGTTCGAATCCTAGCACCCCAGCCAATTCTTATAACTATGCAACATTTCCGTTCATCCCATCGATTAATTTTCACTATGAGGATTTTCCTGTGTCTGAAATGATGATCTTTACAGGCAATGCGAATCGGCCCCTTTCTGAAAGAGTAGTTAAACATTTAAATAGGGAGTTAGGAAAAGCGACAGTTAGCCAGTTTAGCGATGGCGAAATCATGGTAGAAATCTTAGAGAATGTGCGTGGTCAAGATGTTTTTGTTATACAGCCCACCTGTCCACCCGTAAACAATAACCTAATGGAGTTAATAATTATAGCGGATGTATTGCGCAGAGCATCAGCTAAACGTATTACGGCCGTTGTTCCCTACTTTGGTTATGGACGTCAGGATAGGCGTATTCGTTCCGCGCGAGTTCCTATCACTGCCCGAGTAGTTGCCGATATGATGACAGCTGTGGGTATTAGTCGTGTGTTAACCGTCGATCTGCATGCGGATCAAATCCAAGGTTTTTTTGATATCCCGGTTGATAATGTTTATGCAACACCAGAAATTTTAAAGGATATTCAATCTAAGGAATTTTACCAAGAAAATAATGTGATGGTTGTCTCCCCCGATGTTGGTGGCGTTGTTCGTGCTAGAGCTATTGCCAAGCGACTGAATGATGCAGATATCGCCATTATTGATAAGCGGCGCACTGGGCCCAATAAAACAGAGGTGATGCATATTATCGGCGACGTGAAAGATAGGAATTGTTTATTAGTCGATGATATCGTCGATACAGGGGGAACCTTATGTTTAGCTGCCCAATCCTTAAAAGACAATGGCGCTAAAAAGATAATGGCTTATTGCACGCATCCTGTTTTATCCGGCGATGCTATTAAAAATTTGGAATCTTCTTGTATTAATGAGTTGATCGTGACCGACACCATTCCTTTGCATGCAAAAGCACAACAGTGTAAAAAAATTCGCCAATTGAGCTTGAGCAATATGCTTGCACAAACCATTTGCCGTATTAATAGCGAAAAATCGGTTAGTTCTATGTTTGTGGATTAGTGTTTATCGCTCGGGGTCACGCTATTAAAACTATGTGCACGGCGACAGCAAGCTACGCTTTCTCATGCTTTCCCACTTTCTTCTGCACGCGAAAGGCTTAATAAATATAAAAAATTACCAAATTAGTTATGTACTACTGTCCCTATATAAGAGATATTTTACATTCTTAATAGGTAAATTGCTAAGCGTTGGTCTATGCCAAATAAAAAAATAAAAGAAAAAAAATTCGCTTCAGATATTTTTTAAAAAAAATCAACTATCGACAGCCTCATAGATAATTATGATTTTTTTCTTAAAGGAATAGAAGGTAATTTAGAGTTAACTGTTGCGGATGAGCCTTTAACCATATATTTAGCCAGAAATGACATTATCAAATTATTAGAAACCCTGCTAAATTCATTTAATAAATTGCTCAACGTTGACGCTGAAGCTAGCCTGGGAAGAACCGCATTACACTGGGCCATTGAAAAAAATAATTTACAGGTAATAAAGCTTCTCTTTCAAGCTAGCGTAGATGTTTATAAAATAATAAATTTCAGCGGCCATATGACTTTGGAAATAGCCAATGAAAAAACGAAAATAAAACAGTTATTTATTGAATCAGGGTATGAATTTAAAAAGTATAAAGTGGCAGAAAAAGAAAGTTCTGAAATTAAAAAGCATTTTGAAAAATGCGGTTATAGCCTTGAAGCAGATGAACTTATGGAGAAAGCCATGAAAGGATTAATCGCCAATATTACTGATCACTTGTTTTTAAAGTGTAATGATACAGCGATTGTTGAGTCATTCACTTTTTTTATGGGGCAGAAAACAGACCTATTAGAAGACAGCATCAAAAAAATCGAGCTAAATATGGCATAACGCTACCGTTTACTTTCTACTCATCCTAAAGAGAAAGTTCTAACTACGATTAAAGAACAGCTTATCAATAAAGCTTGTAGTCTCAAAAAAATGCTCACAGAACAAATCATCCCTAAAGCTTACATTCCAAACTCAGCATTTTTTGTTAAACCCAGTAACGAAAATATTTATAGTATATTAAGAATATTTACTGCAAGAAGGCCAATTCAAAAATGAAAAATTAATCGATTTGTTAAAAGATAAAGCGGCTTCTTATTTTAGCTTTGTTGCTAAACACGTACTCTATTCTTTTATCAAAAAGGATATGTATAGCCTTAATTCAAGTTATATCCGTAATTATCTTAAAAAAAACAGGTATTGAACCTAACGAGAGCATCCTTCACCTTGTTTCCGAAAAAGATAATACCGAATTAAAAGAACTATCCAAGGAAACTGTACTTGCAGAACCAGAGCCTATGGGTAGTTATAAACCATAATTACAACCTAACTTAGACAGAGACAAGAAAAGTGCCAAAACGAGAAGCGTGAGCCGGCATTAGCGGCGCCCTTTCAAACAAATCTTGACTAGCGCTTAACCTAAAATCCCCGTAAACTACCAGCCCTATCCTGGTCGCGGGATAGTTTGCTATTTATTGAGGTGTAACATGTCTATTACTGTATTTGAATTATCTGCAGAAACTCGAGAAAGCATTGGGACGGGTGCGAGCCGCCGTCTACGCCGCCTCGAGAATCGCGTTCCTGCCATCCTATATGGTGCTGGAGAAGCACCACAGCCGCTATCGATTGATCATAATCAATTACTACGCGCTTTGGAAAATGAGGCCTTTTATTCGCATATTTTGACTATCAATTTAGATGGTAAGCCACAAAAGGCGGTATTAAAAGACCTGCAACGCCATCCTTATAAGCCCCGTATTGTCCATTTAGATTTACTGCGTATCACCGCTAAAGAAAAAATCACTATGTCCGTACCCCTTCACTTTAAGGGTGAAACCATTGCACCGGGCGTCAAAGATGCCGGTGGTATATTAGCGCGATTGCTCAATAATGTTGAAGTCCGCTGTTTGCCAGATGCATTGCCTGAGTATATCGAAATTGATGTTTCCCACCTGGGTCTTGATGAATCAATCCATTTATCACAAATTCCTTTACCTGAAGGCGTTGAATTAATAGCCTTGACGCATGAGGATGATCGACCTGTGGTAAATATTCATATCCCACGTGCAGTTGAAGAAGAAACCACCGCGGCGCCTGAATCAGCTGAAGTTCCTGCAATTAATGTTAAACAGGATACAGTGACTGAAAATCAGAACGAAAAGGATAAAAAGTAACCCTTTACGAATTGGGCTCAGATGACTTCGCAAATGATTCAGCTCATTGCCGGCTTAGCAAACCCAGGGAAGGAATATGCAAAAAGTCGGCATAACGCTGGAGCCTGGGTATTGGATGCACTAGCAAAACGCGAATCACTTCTGTTAAAAACGGATGCTAAGTTTTATGGTGCCATAGCTAAACTTACATTGGGCCCAAATAAATGCTGGTTATTAATTCCAAACACCTATATGAACAACTCTGGCCGTTCGATTCGAGCTTTAGCAAATTTTTATCATATACCGCCAGAGGCTACTCTCATCGTGCATGATGATCTGGATCTACTACCGGGCGTTGTTCGCTTTAAACAAGGTGGTGGTGAAGGTGGACACAATGGGCTCAAAGATGTAGTTGCCCAATTAGGCAGTAAACATTTTTGGCGGCTACGTATAGGTATTGGCCATCCCGGGCATCGTGACAGGGTCCATGATTACGTGTTAAGCGCCCCTTCTGTCGCTGACCGTGAAAAAATTGAAGAAGCAAGCGCTAAGGCGTTAGCGATATTACCTACGTTTATTGGCGGGGAAAAACAAAAAGCGATACAAACTTTACATAATAAAGAAGAAAAATAGCGGAAAATTTTATGGGATTTAAATGTGGCATCGTCGGTCTTCCCAATGTTGGAAAATCTACTTTATTTAATGCATTAACCAAAGCAGGAATCGCTGCAGCAAACTATCCTTTTTGCACGATTGAACCTAATGTAGGTATCGTTCCTGTCCCTGATTCACGTTTAGCCGAATTATCAGCGATTGTTAAGCCACAGAAAATAATCCCTACCAGTATGGAATTTGTTGATATTGCAGGCTTAGTCGCAGGCGCTGCAAAAGGTGAAGGTTTGGGAAATAAATTCCTAGCCCACATCCGTGAAGTTGATGCCATTGCCCATGTCGTACGATGTTTTGAGCATACCGATATTGTTCACGTATCTGGAAAAGTCGATCCGGTTGCCGATATCGAAACGATTAATACCGAGCTTGCTTTGGCCGATTTAGAAATGGCAGAAAAAGCGATCTTACGTTTAAACCGCGCAGCAAAATCCAATGATAAACCGGCTAATCAAACAAAAAATCTATTAGAACGCATTATTCCACACCTCAATCAAGGTCAGCTGCTCCGCACACTGGACTTGAGTCTAGAGGAACAATCACTATTAAGTTCCTATCATTTTTTAACTTCAAAATCGACACTCTATATAGCCAATGTTGACGAAAATGGATTTACTAATAATCCATTTTTAGATCAATTAAATGCTTATGCACAAAAAGAAAATGCAAAAGTAGTTCCTCTTTGTGCTAAGTTAGAAGAAGACTGTATTGATTTGACCGATGAAGAGAAAAAAGAATTTCTACATGAATTAGGTTTAAATGAAACCGGGCTAGATAGACTGATTCGTGCTGGTTACGATTTATTAGGTCTACAAACCTTTTTTACAGCCGGAGTCAAAGAGGTCCGTGCTTGGACAGTTCGTAAAGGTGCGACTGCGCCACAATCCGCTGCTTGCATACACACAGATTTTGAAAAGGGTTTTATTCGCGCCGAAGTGGTTGGATACAATGACTTTATTCAGTATCGAGGAGAACAAGGTGCTAAAGAAGCGGGAAAATGGCGCTTAGAAGGTAAAACCTATCTTGTCCAAGATGGCGATGTCATGCATTTTTTATTCAATATTTAATAGATGCAACAAGATTGTCTTTCAAACTTAGAAAAAAATACATCGTGTCTTAAAATGCTCTTTTTACTATTACTAGCACAAACTAGACCTATTAAATGATTTTCTTTCCATAAACATTTGTATTTTTATTTTTGCATGTTTATCCAAGCCAGGTGAAGATTGTTGGGCCATGAGGCGATGAAGATTTTTCATCCAACAATAGCGAACAGCAGTGTCTAAAAAAAGTGTACTGATTCATCGTTTATGGCAGTTACGCGCGAAATATCTGGACTAATTATATGCTGATGATAGAAAGAAGTAGTCTATCTTGTTCTCCTCTTTTTACCGAAAGGCCGGTAAAGTAGAAGTCTTGAAAAAACTAGCACTTAGGGTAAAATGCCTTGGGCATTACATACCCAGCACATTTTATAGTCAATACGCGTTAGGTATTTTCACCGCGGTAATAAGACATCCATCCTATGAATTAGCTGCAAAAATCCAAGTGTACAGGTACAGATAATTTACCCTGTAATCACTTTTATTGTAGAAAGTACAAAAACCGTAAATTAGCACTTAAGCAAAATCTATCTTAAACTTTTTATGCTTTAGCAAACAGCAACCACCATGATATCTATTAATCAACTGAGTATGGCTTATGGAGAAAAGTTATTATTCTATGATGTAAACCTTATTCTCATTGATCAAAAACGTTATGCCTTAGTCGGTGCTAACGGTGCTGGCAAATCCACATTTTTGAAGCTACTCACCGGTACAGAAAAAGCGATTGACGGCAATCTTTCTATTCCTAAAGCCGCTTCCGTGGGATGGCTAAAACAAGACCAATTCCGTTATGAAAACACGGTGATTACAGATATTGTTTTACAAGGAAAACCAAAACTATGGCAAGCCCTAGTTGAAAAAGAACAATTACTCGCCGCCAATCATTGGCATGAAAAAAATGTTAATCGAATCAGTAAACTAGAGGAAGAGATTGCACATCTTAATGGTTACAGCGCTAATGGCTTAGCAGAAAAGCTATTAACCGGGCTTGGTATTCATCCCGATTACCATAGCAAACCATTAAGTACCCTATCGGGTGGATTTAAGTTACGTGTTTTATTGGCACAGGCCTTATTTGAAGAACCCAATATCCTTTTATTAGATGAGCCCACAAACCATTTGGATGTCATCTCTATACAATGGTTAGAAACTTATTTAAAAAGTGAATTCAAAGGCCTCCTTTTATTTATTTCACACGACGTTGAGTTTATTAATCGGCTTTCCGATAACATACTCGACGTAGATTATGGCGAAATACGCCAATACAGTGGAAATTATGAAAAATTTCTTGTTGAAAAAAAACTAATTGAAGAACAAAAATTTCATGAAAAAAAACATGCTGAGCTTAAAATTGCAGAAATGCAAAGCTTTGTAGATAAATTTCGGGCAAAAAGTTCAAAAGCCAAACAAGCACAATCGCGCTTAAAAATGATTGAAAAAATTGAAATCCCTGATATTAAACAATCTTCACGAGTAACCCCTCATTTTTATTTCAAACCAAGTCGTCCTTCCGGTAAGCAAGTTTTGCGTGTTAGAAACTTAGGAAAAGATTTTAAAAATAAAAAATTATTTAAAGAATTAAACTTTGAAATAAAAAGGGGAGAAAAAGTAGCTATCGTTGGTGAAAATGGTATTGGTAAATCTACCTTAATCAAACTATTAATGGGTATTATTCCCCCCGATCAAGGCGATTTTGCATGGGGATATGAAACACATATCAGTTATTTTTCACAAGATCATCATGATTTACTGAATAAAAAATCCAGTGTATTAAACTGGTTATCCAATCAAGCGAGTAGCGTTACGGAGCAAACCACTCGTAAAATATTAGCCCAGGTACTTTTTAGTAAAAACGATGTGACCAAAGATATTTTGGCCTTAAGTGGTGGCGAAGCAGCGCGCTTATTACTGGCGAAGCTTATACTAGAATCTCCTAATGTATTGATATTAGATGAACCAACTAACCACCTCGATATCGAAGCAACGGATGCATTAGCCAATGCTTTACGTAGTTATGAAGGCACATTGCTATTTGTGAGCCACGATAGGCATTTTATAAATAAGGTAGCAACCCGTATATTATTCATTTCCCATGATAAAAAATTACAGGACGTTAAACGACTCGATAGGCTATCTTAGAGTGTATTATCATTTTAGAAAAACGCTTATTAAACTAGCTAGCAAAGCCTGAGTGCAGTTTAAAAAATAAATAAATCAAGTCCTCACTTATCTGTTCCTATTTCCTGCGTTTACTATATTTAGCGTTAATAATTTAACTATTTTTTACAAAAAAAGTACAATAAATTCCCAAAAAAATAATTTTAATGGAGTAAATATTATGAAAATAAAAAAAATAGCGGCTTTAACACTTACCTCCTCTTGTTTGGCATTTACTTTGCCTTCAGTTGCCGCTAATAACAACCATATGCAATTTAAGGCACCTTCTGCGTACCAACAAAAAAGTGATGTTAATGAGTCTATAGAGCAATTAAAAAATGAAATAGACCTAAGATTTGCTAGGTTAAATATGATATTAAAACACATCTTTAAGGAGCAGCTATCCGTAATATGGCATGATGTGTGAACTAGGTTGATGTAGAAGAGGAAATTATAATTAAAACCTAATAACTTATCTATTTAATAGAGAGAAAGGCAAAGAAAATTTATTTGGCTTTCTCTCTTTTTAGCTATAAAACAATAAAACTTTACCTTAGCAAACGCTGCTCTGGCAATGGCACTTCCATTGAATCATTTTCGGATTTTTTGCTAAAAAATCGGATAACTATATTGTTTTTAACAGAGGATTTCACTTCTTCTACAGCATATTTCTCTCTACATTCCTCAATTGCAGTTTTTACCAGGTTTTCCAGCTCCTCTATCTTTATTTTAAAAGCATTCTGTTCAGTAGCTCGAAAAGGAACAGAAATGTTTTTCTTAAATATATGTGACAATAAATAAGTAGCGGAAATAAAAAAATCATTCAATGCATTAAAAAGAACAGGTGGAGTTACAACGTTAGTACTAATAGCACTATTTATACTTTTTGGTGCCATGATATGCGCACTCGGAGCATTGATTAAACTGGAGTTAATTCCATGTTTTGATTGAGTCACGTTAATTAAATTTTTTGAATTCAGATTTAACGTAGAATGTAAACCTCCACATGCACTATCAATAAAAAAATCTGATTCGGATAATAATAAGCAATCGCCTACTGTCTTTGTCGGATATGTCTTTATAATTTTTAAATTATCGTAGGTCAAGGCATTAAATTTCTCTAGTAACTCAACTTTCAATACTAAAGCATTTAAAGTTTTTTCTGAAAAAATCCACTCTAAATTTAATTCATTAATTTCACCCATCTTTTCAAAAGCATTTAATATGCTATTAAGATACTTTGCTGAATTAAAATATTTTTTACTTGCAATAAGTTCTAAATTTTTTCTAGTCAAACATCCATTTTTATAAAGAAGCGCTACATTTTCCTTTAGCACGCTAATATCTCTAATATCCGGTAATAAGTCTAGCTTACCCTTAACTTCATCCGCCTTAAAAATTTCATTAGTAATTATTTCTTCAATTTTTTTTTTAATATTATAGGTAGTATAATCGCGTTCTGCCTCTTCATTATATTCTACTATTTTTTTTAACTCGCTCAAAGACATCGTTCTCATATAATTCTCCTTCTTATAAAATTCATTCATTGCTACATCCTATTTAATTAAATTATTATGCATTATTAGATTAACATTAGTCTTTCTAAAATAAAACAAAAATATATAACTCACCTTACGCAAAGGTAGTTGACTAAGGTAAAAAAGAGACTCTGTTTTGTTGCCTGCAAAAGGACAAACCAATGAATAAAAAGCGACTTTATCTTGATAGCGATTACTTGATAAATCAGGGATATAGCATTTACCCTATAGGTAACTGCAAAAAGAGGGGAGATAAATTATTATGTCGGTGAAAAAAAATAACAAGGAAAAAAAGAATGCCATCCCCCTTAGCAATGATTTACGAAAGCGAGTGATGGATCCTTATGAACGTCATGGTTCAGCGACGTTAACCAATCAGGTATTTTCAATCAGTCGCTCAGTGATTTATGACTGGAAAAAACTCAAAGCAAGTACAGGAAGTCTCAAAGCAAAAGAAGGATATCAAGCGAGGTACAATCATAAAATTCAAAATGCCGAAGAATTTAGGCGGTGTGTAGAAGAAAATTCAGGTTTTACATTACAAAAGCTTATCAAAAAAAGTGGTATTGAAATGAGTTTGAACACTTGTTCTCGTCAGTTAAAAAAGCTGGCTATTACAAGAAAAAAAAGACTTACAGATTCAAAGAACGTGATGAAACTAAGCGAGAAGCTTTTATAAAAGCGTTGTCAACTTATTTTGGCAACAAAGTCTGGAAAGTATCGAGCACGTATTAACTTTATGGCTGCATTGCATGGACGACAGTTCATGGCTCCTTTTATGTTAAATGGAAATTGTGATGCACTAGTGTTTGAAACTTATCTTGAAAAATTTTTGTTACCTGAAAAGCATGGCGGGTTCCCTATAAAAAATAAAATAAGGCAACTTCTTGACCTAGGAGAATCCATCGATAATGCAACGCTCCGTGTTCTTAAACAATCGTACGAATCTATATGATAAATGCTATATTATGTTATGTATGGTAATATATGTCCCATATATCGCTGAAAAATTTGGTATTTCTCGAGTTAAGGTTAGGCAGTCACGTAAGTCTATTTTAGAAAAAATTTTTGCAAGAAGTTTTGGGTAAGCGGTTCATTGCGCAACTCGCCGTTGGATATTTGCCAATGTAACATTTACTTTACATTACATAAGTTGGATCCGCGGCGCGCCCCGTAAAAAATACTTCCAATAAATAATTTTTTATCAGAAATTAATTTTAATTTAAGGGTTAAAATGCAATTTACTACTCTGTTCTGTGTCCACAGCCGACGCAGTAGCTAAAGAAGATTGTGCAG